>Ga0210044_10000383_pt1 | contig 66344 bp, 55 predicted proteins | sample CryGey13umfilter_2_FD_183959 | JGI IMG/M metagenome (GOLD analysis project Ga0210044, IMG submission 183959) | Groundwater microbial communities from aquifer in Utah, USA - Crystal Geyser 4/9/14 3 um filter (SPAdes) (version 2) | ecosystem: Environmental > Aquatic > Deep subsurface >... | reverse complement strand
TGCTCACTTAAGCCCTTTACATCATCAACCTTTAACGTCCCACCGGTAATATACCTTTCAAGCGTATTCAGGTTGTAACGTTGCTGCTCACTTAAGCCCTTTACATCATCAACCTTTAACGTCCCACCGGTAATATACCTTTCAAGCGTATTCAGGTTGTAACGCTCTTGATCTGCTCGATCTATTTTGGTTTTACTACCAAAAAATGCTTGCTCAGCACTCGCGCTATGACCTACCCCTTCTCTTTTTTTGGGAGGGTGTTTCTGTTTTTTTTCAGGATGTAATAAACGCTCAGTGTCACGCATAGATGTTTTACCCGCTAATGGAGCAAAACGATTTTCATTTTTTGATTTTTGATCTTTCTTAGCCATGAGAAATACCCCTTTTGTATTTTATAATGAATTGATTAGTAAGCGTTCACCGCTATATTTTATGGTATAGTTCAAAGTATATGGGCCAAAGGTTAAGCTTTTCTTAAATTATAAAAATTATTTTAACCTATTGATATAAATGTAAATTTTCTATGGCTTTCTCTGTTATTTTTTTGTTACTAAGCCGCTTTCATGGCACTTACTTCGCTTAAGTCGATATTCCAAGGTAGCAGCCCTTCATAATCTTCTAGCGTTTGACATGTCGGCAACGCATCTAATATCGCTTTGATATAACAGCAAGGCTCTAGCCCATTGGCAATTGCGCTGCGTAGCAATGACAGATGAGCACACAGTGACTTGGCGCCTGCTACCGAACAAGCAAACAAAAAGTTTTTGCGAATAATCACGAACATTTTGATTTCCTGTTCGGTAAGGTTGTTATCAATCTCAAGTCGACCGTCACTTAAGTAATGAATCAATCCTTCCCAGTGTTTAATCACATAGGCTGCGGCTTTTCCCAACGGAGATTTTGGCAATAAAGTTGGGTAAGTCTTATCGAGCCATTTTTTAAATTCATCCAGTATGGGCTTTGCTTTTTCCAGTCGCAGTTGATAACGCTGCTCAGCACTACAATTTTTATTTTTAGCTTCACGCTCAATTTTGTAAAGCTTTCTGTAAATACGCATGGCATGATGCGCAACACCATCGGTTTAGCAATAGGTTCAAATTTGCGACGACTATGCGCATTGCAATAACTCATCTGAATATCTGGATGTGCTGCCAAGTCATTAAAAAACGGATCAGCATCAGCATGAATGGCACCTTTAAATCCAGCAAACCAATTGAGCAGGTAAGGCTTGTGATTTTCTGCATTGTACTCGTAGATCACTATTTTTTTATCAGGTGGCCCTCCTCGAAAGCAATAGGCATAGGATTTTCTTGTTGGTGGTCGGCCTGGCTCTCTTAACACTTGTAAAGTGGTGGCATCCAGTGAAGAGATATCATAATCAATCAACTCATCTTTTAATAAATTCAATAAAGGCTGATATTTTGAGGTTAAATCAATCAACCAGTTCGCCATGCAGCGTCGAGTGATATCCATGCCGTGTCGTTGTGCAAACTGCTTTTCCAAATGATACAAGGGCTGACGATCAATGAATTTGCTCACAATAATATGTGCCAACAAGGAATGCGTTGCTTTGATTTTAGGTAGCACATGTGGTGGCTTCTTAGCAGTTTCTATCGATTGATTGCATCCCTTAGGGCAAGCCACTACTTCACGACGTTCTTCAACAATCTCATGAACAGCTTGTTGATAATGATACAATTCGCTTGTTTCATAACGAATGACAGCTTTTTGACAGCCACAGTGACAAGCTTTATTTTCCACAGGGATAATAACAACACGCCTAGGTGCTGTTTGATTGGATTTTTTCTTTTTACGTTTATAAGCTGAAATGCTTAAAGTCCCATCAGCATTTTCATGCTCGTCCTGATCTTCAACAGATCCAGCATCTTCTTCAGGAAACAAAGATTGTCGCGGGTTGTTAGGATCAATATACTTTTCTGATCTTGAGCCAAAATGCGAGCGGGCAAGGTTTTTGTATTGCTGCATGAGGTAATCATATGCCTGCTGCGCATTATCGGCACGTTGTTTTTGAAAATGCATTTGCTTTGTCTAAATCATCAATGCGTAATTGTAACTGATGGATAAGTTGGTTCAATGTGAAAAACACCCTATAAAACAGGTGTTATTATACAATAACACCTCACAAACAACTAACAAAAACTCGACGCATTGACGCTTTTAAAGGGTGTGTATTCCATAAAATTCAACCCTGATAGCAGCCAACCAAATTCATCTGGTGTAAGCTCTATAACAAGCCTATCTATTTCAGAGAATTTAAAACACCCTTGCTCTAAGCGGCGATACAGCAACCAAAACCCATTGCGCTCCCAATACAATGCCTTTAACTTATCTCTGCCCTTATTACGAAATAAAAATAATTGTCCGGAGGTAGGATCCATTTCTAAATGATCAGTCACCAGCAAAACCAACCCATCAATTTGTTTTCGAAAATCAATCGGTGTAGGATGCAGCCAAATTTGGGTGTTAAAAAAAGACAGCATGATCAACCCCATTGCTTAAGAAAATTAAACAGCACAGCTTCTTGATGTATGCTAATCCTCATACCGTTGCTCAACGTAAGGCTAGCGATAACGTCACTTTTATCACTGTTGCGTGCTAGCTTTAATGGAATCATGGCCGCAGGAGTATTAATTTTATCATCACCGGCGGTTAACTTCGAAAACCAGCATGAGAACCGATGATAAATTAAGCTGTGCTGCTTACAGTAGCTGAGTTTTGATTGCTTACACCGCTGGAATTGATCGACATGCTGCTGCCAAAACTTAGCATCTTAAATAGCCGGTTGAATTTTCTCCTGCATGCTGAGCCTCCTGATTGATTTAAAACATTCAGTGTAATATGTCAGATTGAGGGTTAATCGGGAAGTATGGGGTTTAGGGTGCGCTTACATTTATTTCAATAATCCCAATTACCCTTTGATTTAAAAATCAAAAAATCATTTTTGAGTAAAAAGCAGGAAAAAACAAGCCAATTAAGCACAATAAATACAATTAATCTTGCATTAAGCATCATATAAATGATGATATTAAAAACAATTAGAATAGGTTAAGTAAATGAATTTGAGGGTTTGCTATCACAAATGTTGCAGCTGTACCCGACCTGTTAAATGGCACAACAACTCGTGCGGCACTGTATTCACATAATGCGCAATTTCAGAAGCCAGCAATACCGCATTCCACAAAATAACAGCATCATTCACTGCAACCTGTTTTATATGCGAAACATCTACCGTAATCATATCCATGGATATTCGCCCCACAATAGAACAACGTTCACCACGAATCAAAACAGGCGTGCCATTTTTTGCATGACGTGGATAGCTATCGCCATATCCCATACCAACAATACCAATGGTCATGTCACGCGGCGCAGTAAATGTGCAGGAGTAGCCAATTTTCTCGCCCGCAGCCACTTTCTTAATCGCAATTAATTTAGATTCAAATGTCATCGCAGGTATAAAATTTTTCATAACCACATCATCATGCACACCATGATGATCAAAAGGTGAAACACCATATAACATGAGCCCAGGACGAATCCAATCATAAGCAAAATCACGATACGCTAAAATGCCAGCTGAATTTAACATGCTTTTTTCAGCATGAATATGCTGCGTTAATTTTTCAAACAAGTGCAACTGTGCTTTTGTAAAAGTGTTATCTGTATTATCCGCATCTGCTAAATGAGAACAAATCACAAAAGGTTTCTGAATAAATGGCATTGCACATAATGCGTGATAAGCATCATAAAATTGCTCAGGCAATATTCCCAAACGGTGCATGCCGGTATCTATTTTCAACCAAATACGCAAGGACTGATGATTCGCAACTGTTACTTCGTTAAGCAAATGAATTTGATCTGGGCTATGAATACAGGCAATAAAATGAGGATCATTCAAAAATAGATTTAACTCTGCTGCAACAACAAATCCACGCATAACGACAATATCATCTTGAATGCCCGCGTTGCGTAATTGTAATGCTTCTGCAATGGTAGCCACACCCAATGCATCAGCAGTTGATATCGTTTTTGCAACTGAAATTAATCCGTGACCATACGCATTACTTTTCACCATCGCCAATATTTTTTTACGCGGTAAAAGCGCGCGAATTTGCGCAAGGTTATGTGATAACGCATCCAACTTTATTGTGGCAATTGCAGTATGATTCATACCAGCACACATCCTTTTTCTATTAATTCATACCATGCTTTTTCTGAATCACCCGATTGCACATTAACAGCACGACATCCTTTTTCAATCACATAAACACGAAATCCATCGGCAAGCGCATCTAAACAAGAATATTTAACGCAATAGTCCGTGGCTAATCCCATCACATATACTGTAGTAATATTTTTATCACGAAGCTGTTGTGTTAATCCAGTTGCTTTTAAATGTTGGTTATCATAAAACGCACTATAACTATCAATAGTTGGATCTGTACCTTTTTGAACAATGTAATGAATAGAGGATAAATTAAGATCAGTGTGAAATGCAGCTCCTTTTGTATGCTGAATACAATGTGCAGGCCACAACGTTTCAAAGCTCATGTGATTATCAGGATGCCAATCTTGCGTTGCAATAACGGTCTGAAATAATTTCATTTGCGCATTACCAACTGATATAACCTCATCAGCATGCGGCACTGCCAAACTGCCACCCAAGCAAAAATCATTTTGCAAATCGATGAGCAATAAGGCAGTGTCTTTTAACATCATAAATTAGATTCCATGATGCATTGTTTTAATCGCGTTAATTTCAAATCTGTTATCACTGAATAACACCCCCCTTTTGAAGCATGAAATTGGGCTAATTGCTCCAAAGCATATTTTCTGCTTTCAGACAAAATGGGTTGTTGCGACACTGTTTTTCCATCTTTAAAAATCGGTATTAATAAATCAGCTGATTTTTCATTAGGAGAAAAATGGGATTCATCCACACCAAAATCAACATGATAAATAATATCACGCAACCATTTACTTTCTTGAAAAAATCGCCTGACTTGTAAAATACCAGGATCACTCGTTTTAATGCTATTTTCAGAACGCTTTAGTTTATAGGCCCATTGATTTTCTTTTTGAATGGCACTGAGTTTGTAAACCATATCTAATGCAGGCTGCTCATATGCAGTTGACAATTGCGTACCAATCCCCCAACCATTAATTGGCGCATGCATGCTTTTTAATTCCAGCAAGCGTTTTTCAGATAAATCTCCGCTCACATAAATTTGAGTATCATGCAATCCTGCTTGATTTAATTTTTCGCGTGCAATACGACTTAATACAGCCAATTCACCTGAATCTAAGCGCACCCCTTTTAACTGTCGATTCTGTTTTTTTAATTCATGCGCAACTGTAATCGCGTTTTCAATGCCACGAACCGTATCATACGTATCTGCCAATAAAACCAAATCATCGCGTGTTGCATTCGCATAAGCACGAAATGCCGTCAATTCATTTTCAAATGCCATCACCCAACTGTGTGACATCGTGCCGACAACGGGAATACCGAATTGTTTTCCTGCCAACACATTGGAGGTTGCATCAAACCCTCCTAAAAATGCAGCACGACTGGCTGTTAAACCACCATTGGGACCTTGCGCACGACGCAAACCAAACTCAAATAAATGATCATCACCTGCAATAAGACGCATGCGGGATGCCAATGAAGCCACCGTTGAAGAAAAATTAATGGCATTAATAATAGGAGTTTCTAAAATTTGCGCCAACAATAACGGCGCCTTAATACGCAATAAAGGCTCATTGGCAAAAACAACCGAGCCTTCTGGTACTGCATCAATATCACCAGTAAAACGAAGGGTTTTTAAATAAGCCAAAAAGTCTGCAGAAAAAGTATGATTATTTAAGGATGCCAAATAATCTAAATCAGCATCGGTAAATTTAAAATCTCGAACAAAATCAATGACGGTTTGCAACCCTGAAGCAATCACATAATCACTGTTTAATGGATTGCGACGAAAAAAAAGGTAAAAAACCGCTTCTTGATTATGCATGCCCAGTTTCCAATAACCTTGCGCCATGCTGTATTGATAATAATCTGTGAGCAGTACTGATGACATAAAAACAGCTCTCTTGTTATTGGGTACCGCCATAATCACCAATGACCATGATAGCAAATTTTATTATTGGATGATCTTTTTAGACAAGCACAGAAAAAATAAGGCAATGCCTAAATATAAGGGCAATAACATTAATGCCATGTGATAATCATATGTACTGAAATAATGAATACCATGACGCATTTTTCCATACCCAAACACATCTAAAAATTTACCAATCAATGGTTCAGTAAACGTGCCAATCAATGCATCACCGGTGTTAATAAAGGCAACAACCGTTGCCGTGATCGCCAATGGATTGATTTCTTTTCCTGCTGCAAAAACCAGCATAAAAGCACCAGTACCTACACCAAAGAAAAATAAAGCAACGCCTTCAATCCAATCAGAAATCACTGGAAAATAGAGTGCCACTAATAAAGCAAACATAGACAACAACATACCAAAAAGCATGACACCAAAACGCTTGCCAATGCGATCCGATAAATAACCAAAACAAGGCCCCCCGACTGCCAATCCAAAAAAAGATAACGAGGTCAATGTTGCCGCTGTGGGTTTGGTTGCATGAAAGGCCACTTGTAAAAATGAATCCCCCCACAATCCAGCAAAAACAGCCAAGGGCGAAAATGCCAATCCACTGTACAACATCAAATACCAATTGGATTTGAGCTTCAAAACAGCTAACGCATCACTAAAATTGAAATAACCCATTCGCGATTGCACTGAAGCTGAAGTGACAGAGCGATCACTGCGTACAATCAAGTAAAAAAGAACAGCCAATGCAATGCCAAATACGCCACAATAAAATAAGCTGCTTTGCCAACCAAAATGAACCACCAATAAAGCAAAGGGCAGTTGTCCAGACATCGAACCAATCATTGCTGCTGTTGCCAATAATCCGCTAACAAAAGCAAACCGCTTAGGGTCAAACCAAATGGAGGCGACTTTAATATAACTGACAGTAGCAAAGGCAGCGCCCGCGCCAATCAAAGTGCGTGCGATGATTGCTTGAAATAAAGTGGTTGCTTGTGAAAACCACATATCACCCAACCCACAAAGCAAAATAGCCAATGCCGTTAATACACGCACACCCAATTTATCCAATAAGGGGCCTGCAAAAAGCTGAATCACCAGATAGGCATAAAAAAAAGTAGCGGCTAAATTGCCAAGACCCGCACCATCTAAATGAAATTGGCGCATTAAATCATGAGAAATAATACTGGGTGAAACCTGCAAGACATATTTATAGAACAGAAATAAGGCTGAAAAAGAGATTACAACCCAGGGATAACTTTTTGATTGGAATAAAGCACGCATCCGTTTTCCAAGAAAATAAATGCGCGGATCCTAACATGCGAAACCACCAAAATCAATCTGGTCACTGTTTCGCATACTTCACACAACGCCAATCACAATACTCACTTTTTGGTGTACGCGAACAAGGATCTGCATCATCAGGATTGTAGCAACGGTAACCCATCGTGCGTAAATATTCGACAGTGCGAATATTGCAGGTACCGCGATCAATTTGACGTAAATAAAGATGGAACCCTTTTTGAGCCGGTTTTAAGCAGCGATAACAGCCTGTGCGCAAACCCGTCTGATGAATGCAGTGTTCTTTTTGATAACACACTCGCTTCCATTTCAAACATTGCCCTACATTTTTTTCACCTGCAAACATCGCTGTGTTATACAATAAAAAAAATCCAACAGAAAAAATAAATACCACTACTGTTTTCATCCAAGCCTCCTGCTGAATTTTTTAAATGAAGTGATACAATAACATTTCTCAAAAGTTGAAACCAAGGAATTTATATGGAAAAAGGAATAAAGCAACCCGCTGGTTTAGCTGGCATTATTGCAGGACAATCCGCTATTTCAATGGTTGGGCATAATGAAAATGGACTACACTATCGCGGCTACTCCATTCACGATCTCGCTCAAAAATCGAGTTTTGAAGCCGTTGCCTATTTATTAATTTATGGTGAACTACCAACACCATCACAATTAACCGATTATCAAAATACGTTAATTTCACTGCGTGATTTTCCAACCGCATTAAAAATAGTATTAGAACAAATCCCTGTTTCAACGCATCCAATGGACGTGCTGCGTACGGCCTGTTCTTTTTTAGGGAATATTGAACCTGAAACTCAATCGCACAATCAAATTAGGATTGCCAATCGCTTGATTGCTTGTTTTCCTGGCATTTTAATGTATTGGTTTCACTTTCATCATCATCAAAAAAAAATTACTGTCTCGCTGGACGATAAAACAGTCGGCGAGTATTTTTTGCATTTATTACACCAAAAAAAACCAGACCCGTTGCAAGCCAGCACAATTAATTTATCGTTAATTTTATATGCTGAGCATGAATTTAATGCATCCACTTTTGCAGCGCGTGTGACTGCTGCCACACTATCAGATTTTTATTCTTGTATTTGCAGTGCAATCGGCACATTACGCGGATCACTACATGGGGGTGCTAATGAAGCAGCTTTAAAATTAATTTTACAATTTTCATCTGTTGATGATGCGAAAAAAGGCTTGTTAGATTTACTCAAACAAAAAAAATTAATCATGGGATTTGGACATCGCGTTTACAAAAATGGCGACCCCCGCTCTGATATCATTAAAACCGCTTCTAAAAAACTAGCTGATGCCACTCAAGATAAAGTGGTTTACGCCGTATCTGAAACCATTGAAAGACTCATGCAGGCACAAAAAAAAATGTTTCCAAATTTAGATTTTTATAGTGCTTCAGCTTATCATTTCTGCGATATTCCAGTGGCATTGTTTACACCTATTTTTGTGTTTGCACGCACGGCTGGCTGGTCTGCGCATATCATGGAACAACGCAAAAATAACAAATTGATTCGTCCTTTATCAGAATATATTGGACCACAACCAAGAGAATATCCCCATGTTGCATCACAATAAAAACAATGCGCGTAATGCGTTTGATAACGTTATTCAAGATATCACAAACTATGTATTCGATTTTCATGACTACAGCACGCTGGCAATTAACACAGCTCATTATGATTTATTAGACAGCTTGGCTTGCGGATTAATGGCATTGCAATTCCAGGCTTGCACAAAATTATTAGGACCTGTTGTGCCCAATGCTTTTTTAAAAAATGGCGCGCGTGTTTTTGGCACACCATTCGAATTAGATCCCGTACAAGCCGCTTTTAATATTGGCACCCTCATTCGCTGGTTAGATTTTAATGATACTTTTCTGGCTGCAGAATGGGGTCACCCTTCTGATAACTTAGGCGGTATTTTAGCAATTACTGATTATTTACATCGCACTCACCAAAAAAAATTCACCATAAAAGATATTTTATGCGCGATGATTAAAGCACATGAAATTCAAGGTGTATTAGCCCTTGATAATAGTTTTAATCAAGTTGGATTAGATCATGTGCTTTTAGTAAAAGTAGCAACCACTGCCGTTGTAACCCACTTACTCGGCGGATCTAAAGACCAAATCAATAATGCAATTTCTAATGCTTGGCTCGATGGGCAATCTTTACGAGCTTATCGTCATGCGCCGAATACGGGATCCAGAAAATCATGGGCTGCAGGTGATGCAACCTCGCGCGGTGTACGATTGGCTTTAATCGCGATGCAAAATGAAATGGGATATCCCAATGCCTTAACTACCAAAACATGGGGTTTTTATGATGTCTCATTCAAAGGTCAATCATTTTCACTAACACGTCCTTATGCAAACTATGTCATGGAAAATATTTTATTTAAAATTTCATATCCTGCAGAATTTCATGCTCAAACTGCTGTTGAATGTGCACTACAACTTCATCCTCTCGTTAAAAATAAATTGGAACAAATTGAAAAAATTGATGTGCAAACACAAGCTCCTGCAATGCGCATCATCAGTAAAAAAGGAGTGTTGCACAACCCCGCTGATCGCGATCATTGCTTAGAATATATGATTGCAGTGCCTTTAATTTATGGAGCGCTTACAGCAGCGCATTATGAAGATACGATCGCAAAAAACCCAATGATTGATCACTTACGTAATCGAATGCAGGTTGTTGAAAACAAACAATTCAGCTTGGATTATTTGGATCCTGAAAAACGCGCCATTGGCAATGCCATTCAAATTACCTTTAAAGACGGCACAAAAACCGATTTAATCAGCATCGATTATCCCATTGGCCACAAACGGCGTCGCGCAACTGGCATTCCACTTTTAATTGATAAATTTAAAAAAACGATTGTGGCGCATTATACTGAAAAACAAGCAGCCAAAATCATTGATTTGTTTTTAGATCCAGAAAAGTTGATGCACATGACAATAGATAAGTGGATGAAACTGTTGTGTCATCAACACAGCTGATTTTATATAGACAAGAGAAAATAGAGCTGTTTTCATGCTTGCCAACCTACTTATTCTCCGCTATCCTTTGCAGCAAAAATGGTCACTGATAGGAAATACTATGAAAGCCAATATCCATCCCAAATATGAAGAAGTTACGGTAACGTGCAGTTGCGGACATACGTTCAAAACGCACTCAACTTTAGACAAAAAAGATCTGCACTTAGAAATTTGCTCTGAGTGTCACCCCTTTTTCACTGGTCAGCAAAAAATAGTAACCACTGGCCGCGTTGAAAAATTCAAACAAAAATACGCACGCAAAGGTGCTGCTGCTAACACAGAAAAAACCGAAAAATAAACATCGTTTTATACTGTATTGAGGCGCGGTTTATTGCGCCTCGCATTGTGCTTCAATTGCACGAATCAACTGACGATCATCATCATACGCTTCACTCAGTTTTCTGCGCCATGCGCGCGCGCCAGGCTCACCTTGATACAAACCAATCAAATGCCGCGTCATTTGTCGCATTGAAACACCCTGCGCATACTGCTTTAAAATATAAGGCAAATAGGCACGCACGATATCTATACGCGGCACTGTTTTCGTATCAGCCAAAAAATAAGGGTTTGAACAAACTACGCGACCAAGCATGACACCATCCACCTTTTTCAAATGCGCAGCTATTGCATCACGTGTTTGAATACCCCCATTCATAATGATTTCCAACTGAGGGAAAACTTTTTTCAATTGATAAACGCGATCGTAATTTAACGGTGGAATTTCACGGTTTTCTTTGGGGCTCAATCCATTTAACCAAGCTTTGCGCGCATGCATAATAAAAACAGTACAACCTGATTCAATTGTTTTTCCGATAAAATCATGCAGAAACGCTTCGCTATCAAATTCATCTACACCCAAACGGGTTTTGATCGTCACAGGAATTGAAACAGATTCACGCATTGCTCGCAAACAATCTGAAACCAAACCCGCTTCTTTCATTAATGCAGCGCCGAAACACCCATTTTGTACACGTTCACTGGGACAGCCAACATTGAGATTTATTTCATCATAACCCCACTGCTCACCAATTTGTGCTGCTTGTGCTAATAACGCAGGATCTGAACCACCCAACTGCAATGCGATAGGATGTTCTTCTTTTGAAAAATCGAGCAGATAAGCTTGATCACCATGAATAATCGCTTGCGCGGTTACCATTTCAGTGTACAAAAAAGCCTCTTTTGATATTAATCGCAGCAAATAGCGGAAATGACGATCCGTGTAGGCCATCATGGGTGCGATACAAATGGTTCGGTTATGTGTTCTCATGCGCCCATAGTATCGAGATCAAATAAAAATTCAATCCCAAAGATAGATACTCAATGATCCTCAAGATGCGATACAAGATAACCCATTAAAGTTCCTATCTTCGAGCCAAAGGTATTTGCGTATTATCCCAATCATCATTGCCAGCAGCATAAGGGTTGTGCCTGAATAAACGGGGCCCTGTGATTGCTGCTGCATAAGGATTGTGTCGATGAGCTGCAACGACTCGCTCAAATTGTGCTGCTTCTCCTTCAGACTGCTCAGGTAGTTCTTCTGTAGATTGCACAAGCAACTGATCTGCTTCTTCAGGCGTAGCAACAAGTGGTTCTGCTGTCGATACCCTTTCAGCTACTGTCATTTGTGTTTTTAGTGTTTTTAAGTCATCAAATGCAACTTGAATTTGACAGCGTTTTTCTTCAATTTTTGCGCACAAAGATGCCAGTTTTTCCAACATACTCGTTAGCGTTTTCTTATTTTTAGCTTTACCAGGCTTCAGAATTTTTAAGTCTGCATCAATATTTTTAGCACGCGCTAATAAACTGTTACATTTTGCTAAGGCAAGATCAAATTGCCTTCCTACCGTGCATAGCTTTGTTTTTTTAATTTGTTTAGCACTTTTTAACTTTTTAGTATATTGAATAAATTCATCAGATTGCATCATAGCCTGAACTTGTTTCTCCAGCTTTTTAATTTCGTTATTGAAAGGCGTAAAATCTATTATTGATTTTTTTGAAGGTGTTGGTTTCTCCTCCTCCATTGCTACTATTTCCTTGATCTCTTCCTGAGAAAGTGGTTTTCTTTTTGGCGGCGCTTTTTCTGGCTCATGAAATAATTGGGCAATTTTACTAGCCGAATAAGTTTCAACATGTTCAAAGCAACGCCTACATTTCAAATTTAATTGATTCAGCTCTTCTTCTGAAAGCTCGGAATATTCTAAACCAGTATTGCGGTTTTGTATAAAAAGTGGGGAATAATCATTCTGTAATTTTATTATGATAATATGAAGCGGGATACCATTATGCGAAACATAAGTTTTCAAAGCAAATGGGGTGGCAACATCAGTATAGAATATTAGATAGTTAGACCCATCTACAGGATATGAAAAAAAAACGGGCCTCGACTGTTTAAACAAATCAGAAATCATTGACTCCACAGAGGAGTTGGATGAATACATTTAGGCAAACCTCACTTTTAATAAAAACCAGCATCTAGTATGAATACATCAATTGTCAATTGCAAAAAAAGCGGAAAGCAATAATTAGATAGTCAAGCACCTAGGTTTAGCCGCATAAATCAAAAAAATCTTAATAGAATGTCTAGGCTAAATCAGAACTACAACACGCTGTTTTTTCAGCGCATTCAGTAACATTTAATTTAGAGTAATTCCTCAGGGAGATGTCCAAAGAAAATTGGCATCCTAACTACTATAATTAGTAACAATATAAAAAATTCACTTAATTTTGAAAATACTCAAAATAGTCTGTGATGGGGTAATATGAGACGATCAATGAAAGGAAATTCTGAAAAAGATGAATTTTCGAAACATTTTAAGTTTATTGAAGAAACCATGCTTTTTAGGTTCAGCAGCCTGCGTTTTTGTTCATCAAGCCAATTTTATATGCCAACAATACCCGCAGAAACTCCAGAAGAGATGGCTTTATTTTTTAACCCATCTGAGCCATGCGTATTAAAAGAAGCGCAAGTAATAGGGTACCTTAAAATAGAAAATACAACCTATCTCATTACATCAGAATTATTAGGAGCTGGTGGATTTGGTGTGGTCAGAGAAGCGATAATAGAAGACCGAAGTGGAGAATATAAAACGCTTAAAGGTTATGTGCATACCGCAGTTAAGATTCAAAATTTGCTCCATAAAGAGGCCATCGAAAAACCAAGAGAACTAACAGACGCCATAAAAAAATGCGAGGAAGAATACACAACAAAACTAAACAAGGCACAAGACATTCTGGGATTGCATTTTTCAGCGGAAGAATTGTTACCAGACCAAAAAACATCTTATATCGATCTATTTAATAGAGTAGAGGAATTAGAAGAAGAAATTAAAGTGCTTAAACTTCAATTGGCCAAAGCTGAAAAAGACAAAGATAAAGAAATCAAAGCAGCAGAAGCATCAATAAAAAAAGAGACTGCGCTTATGAACACGGCGGGGATAGTATGTAGCAGTGTTTTTGTGCTTTCACCCAGAGCGTTGTGTTTTTCAGTCATGCCAGAATATAAGCATTCTCTAAACGCTCAGCTGCATTCTCAGAGAGGTAATTATAATCGCTCTCAAAAAGCGGATTGGAAAGAAAGCGCTTTTAATGCGCGTTTAGATTTAGCAATAGATCTTCTTTATTCAGTACACAAACTACATTCTTTACCTATCGCTATAGCACATTGCGATATCAAACCAGAAAATGTATTTATTAACCAAAGTGGGCGCCTGCAGTTAGCTGATTTTGGCTTGGCTATAACGGAAAAAGAAAAATACGCTACTGCTGGAACCCAAGGATATATACCGCAATACTATAAAGCAAGGGAGAAAAAAGAATTCAGTGTCGCTATAATTGCTGATCGTTATGCTACCTTGCGAACGATCTACTATCCGGAAAGGTTATCTATTTTTGACACAGAAAGATTTAAAAAAATTCCGAAAGTAGTGCAAGACTTACTCATGATGCCGCCTCCTGAATCAGATGAGGCAAAAAAATGGTGTGCTGCGCCAGAACGCACTGAAGAAACTGAATTGTTCCTTGCAGCCGTATTAATTTTATATAAAGAAAAATCCATCGAGATTACGCTAGAGGATATTAATAGCTTACGTAGTGATATTGACAAGCAAAATGAATTAGTTAAGAGGCATTTTGATTCACTTTCTGAGTTTGATTTTTTAGATATGCCTGAGTCATCAGATGATCAGCAATTTATGGGATCCATGGAATTTATTACGCAAATTAATCTGGCGCTCATAGAGTATAAAAAAGCAACGACAGTTACGGGTCGCCTATTTAGTTCTCGTGCTCAGCAAGATCCTCATGATAAAACATTGGCTGATGATTTAAAGCGCCTCATTGATAATGGAAAAAAATTGCCTCCCGATATGCTCGCGCATAAGTTATCCGAAAGGATAACACTATTTCAAGCCATTTCTAGAAAGGAAAACACCAAAATGATGTGTATTTTAATCAAACGAAAAATAATGTCTAAATCACCTACGCCTGAAGCTAAACCTGAAGCCCAGTCTGTAGAATCTGAGCCATCAAATTCAGGAAGTCCCAAAAAACCACTTGCTTAATATGGACAAAAATTAATTTCTTAATCGCGAGCTGTTTTTCAATAAGTACAAAGCATAAAAGAATAAAACAAACGTAGCCGCAAACAAAATCAGCGTAGCAAGAAAAATATTGCCATCGGCGACATCTAACACACTGTATCGAAATAAATCAACAATGTACAAAATGGGATTCACCATTGCGATTTTTTGCCAGATGCCAGACAACATCGTTATTGAAAAAAACACACCACCCAAATACGTTAAAGGAGTTAATACAAATGAGGGAATCCACGAAACATCATCAAAATTACGTGCAAAAATACCATTGATGACACCTGCCGTTGCAAAAAAGATCGAGGTCATTAATACAGTTAATAACATTAACCACACATGCGCTACATTCAGATGCGTAAATAACAAAGCAATTAACATCACAATACAACCAACAATAAATCCGCGCGCAACAGAGCCCGTTATAAATCCCAGTAAAATAACCAAATTGGGCGTTGGGGAAATTAATATTTCTTCAATGCTGCGTTGGAATTTCATACTAAAAAATGAAGAGGATGCATTGATATAACTATTTGTGATTACTTGCATCATAATTAATCCGGGCGCAATATACTGCATGTAGGTAAACCCTTGCACTGCGCTGATTTGTGATCCAATCAATTTGCCAAAAATTAAAAAATATAAAATGGTGGTAATAGCTGGCGGCATAATGGTTTGCGGCCAAATACGAAAACAACGAAGCAGTTCTTTAATAATAATCGTTTGATAAGCAATTAAAATTTGTTTGGGTGTCATTTACATTCATACTTTTTGTGTTAATTTCAAAAATAATTCTTCTAAACGATTCACGCTATTACGCATACTCGAGATGATTAAGCCATGCGTATTAAAATAATGGAAAATGGTGTTTATATTTTGTTTTTTTTCACAGATCACTTCAATGGTCATGGAGTCTATTTTTTTCACGCTAAAATGCTCAGCCGTAGGTAACTCAGTATGCAATGGTTCAGCCAAATCAAAGATAAAAGTTTCCACATTAAGCAAACTGAGCAATTGTTTTTTGGTGGTATCTTGAATAATTTTGCCATGATTGATAATCGCAATACGATCACACAGCGTTTCAGCTTCTTCAAGATAATGCGTGGTAAGAATAATTGTTTTACCTTCGGCATTTAATTGGCGCAATAAATGCCACATAGAACGACGAATTTCAACATCAACACCTGCCGTTGGCTCATCCAAAATGAGCAATTTGGGTTCGTGCATTAATGCTCTGGCAATCATCAGCCGACGCTTCATGCCACCCGATAAGTTTCGCGCAATATGATTGCGTTTTTCCCATAACTCTAACAGTTTTAAATATTTTTCTGCGCGCTGTTTTGCAACGGATCTCGGAATACCATAATATCCTGCTTGATTCATGACAATATGAATGACTTTTTCAAAAATACTGAAATTAAATTCTTGCGGCACAACGCCAATTTGCGCTTTGGCCAAACTCGGACTTGTATCAATATCATAATTAAAAATACGCGCGCTACCACTCGTTTTTAAAGTCAACGAATTAATAATACTAATGGTTGTCGATTTTCCAGCGCCATTGGGGCCTAATAACCCAATAAAATGTCCCTCTTCGAGTGACAAATTAATGCCTTTCAACGCCTCAACACCATTGCTGTAGGTTTTTCGTAAATCTTGAATTTGTAATGCCAACATAATTGCTTATTGTGCAACAGCACGTAATTTATCCACCCATGTTTCCACTTTTCCCACATCTTTGGGAATTAACTTTGCAAATTTTGTGACGACCGGTTGAAAATAAGGCGCCAAAACTGAGCGTTTTACCCACGCTGCATTTTGAGCAGCCGTCACGCTCACAATTAACAAGACAATCACAGCAAATAAAAACCCCCGCGCTGCACCAAATATAAAACCCAACACACGGTCGAACAATCCCAGACCTGCCGTTGAAACGAGTGTATGCGCTAATTTATTAATCAGCACACCGATAATCCAAATAACCAAGAAGATCACGATCACACAAATAACATAACGTACCGTATCATGTGCCATCATGTGTTTCGTTGCATTGCTCAACGCAGGTGCAAATTTTAAGGCGCCTAAAAAAGCCAAAAACCAAGTTGCCAATGAAATCGCTTCGCGCAAAAAACCCCGAAAAAAACCAGCAATGACAGAAATCAAAATAACGGCAATAAGAATATAATCCAACTCAGTAAAATGTCCTAACGTGCTCATATTATTTTCTCCGTTTAAATAAACGCTATGCGACTCGTTTTCTAACCACGCCGTTTAAATGAAAGGCTTGTTTCAAACGACGTTGCATTACTATTGCACTGTATTCGCTTGTTTCTGGCCCCACCATCACTTCAACTAAAACACGATGACCGAGAATCGCTTCATGCATATAAGCTTCAAAATGCTGTGCACGCAACTTTCTAACCAAATTCTCTGCATTTTTTCTATTTGAAAATGCAGCCAATTGCACATGCCATTCTTTTTTAGAAAAATGGGTAACAGCATGTTTTTTCGCAATAGGCTTCGCTACAAACGCGGTTGGTTTTTTATGCCATGCGGGTTTTGAAGATACCACATCAACGCTACTGGATGTTTCTGCTAAAGAAGCCGCCTGTGTTTGGGTAGCAGCTTGCAATGTAGCATCAGGCGCTACTGAGCCAATATGTTGTCCAGTTGTTAAACCAGACGCAGGAGATACCGCTTGATCAGGCGTAAAACCATCTGTGGATTTGGTGCGCTTGGGTATTGAGGATGCAGATGGTGCTGCAACTGTATTTCCATTAGATAAGGTAGCATTATTTGGCATGGCTTGCTGTGTTGTAGTTGTAGTCACTGCTGAACTTGGAGATGAAACGGCGCTACTTTTTTGCGGCAACGTTGAATTATCCACTGGCAATGTTACAGAAACAGCTGGTGCTGGCGTTGCAGTTGTATTTTGCACAATGGAAGATGCTTTAAGCGATGGGTGCGAGTTATGAAACAAAAAAGGTAAAATAATAAACAACGCACCAATTAAAACCAATATACCAATTAGCCGTTGCTTTGTTTTTTCTTCCACGTGAAACTCCTTATTTTCTGCTATTCGTTTTCGATCAGCCATCGCTTGGCAGCAGCGACAGTATGGAACGATCCGAAAATTAAAGCACGATCACATTCCTGTTGGCAATTAGCACGTAACACAAATTGCATTGCTGTTGCCACATCCGCAAAAATTTCAACGGATTTTCCATTTTTTTTAAAAAAAGTAAACAATTCGCTGCCATCAGATCCCCGTTCCGGTGATTCTGAAATTAAATTACAAACGCACCAAGTGTGAATGAATGGCATCAAAGGTAAGACGGTATCAGTCATCGCCTTATCTTTCAGCATACCAATAACTGCTATGCTTTTATTCACTGTGGGTAACTGCGCATATTGTTGCGCTAACCAAACGGCTGCATGTGGATTATGCGCCACATCTAACACCATGGGAAAAGGTGATGCGTTCTTTTCAAATCGCCCTGACAAACAAATTGATTGAATTCCTTGCGCTATATGCTTTTGCGAAATGGGCAGTTTTTTTTTTAATGCCTGAATAGCCGCAATAGCTGTTGCCACATTTTGATGTTTTAAATGGGGCACAGGCAGTTTGTCATAAATATCATGCTGATCTGAATAACAAAAATAATTATCTGACAAACAATAAAAATAATCACGGTTAATTTGATACAAGATCGCCTTTTTAAGTTCCACTGTTTCTGCTATTTTTTGAGGTGGATTTTCTTCGCCTGAGATTAATGGTTTTTGCGCACGCGCAATACTCGTTTTTTCATACGCAATGGTTTCACGATCATTGCCCAACCAATCTATGTGATCCAATGCAATGGATGTCACAACAGCAACATCACTTTCCACAATATTAACCGCATCTAATCGACCACCCAAACCCACTTCTAAAATAATCACGTCATTATTTTTTTCTTTAAATAAAAATAAAGCAGAAAGCGTGATAAATTCAAAAAAACTCAAAATAATATCACCGCGTGCTTTTTCGACCGCATTAAACGCGCGTATTAATTCATGATCTGCGATATCATGATTATCAATGCGAATACGCTCATTAAATTCAAGTAAATGGGGTGACGTGTATAAAGCGGTTTTATAACCCGCTGCATGATAAATAGATTCGAGTGTTTTTGTACAAGACCCCTTTCCATTTGTGCCGCCGACTGTGATCACAGGGCAATTAAAATGGGTGAGTTGCATGCGACTGGCAACTAAACCAATACGATCTAAACCCAGCTCCATGCGCTGAGTATGGATTTGTTTAATATGGAAAAACCAATCGTTTAAATTCATTGAAAATTAATGCATTAATTTTGAAAACAAACGATGCACGGTTTCACGCATTTCACGACGATCAACGATGCTATCAATCGCTCCTTTTTCCAATAAAAACTCAGCGCGCTGAAAACCTTCTGGCAATGTCTGACGAATCGTTTGCTCAATCACACGTGGCCCCGCAAATCCCATTAGCGCTTTCGGCTCTGCAATAATAATATCACCCAATGTTGCTAAACTAGCTGACACACCACCCATTGTTGGATCTGTTAATACAGAAATAAAAGGCAGTTTTGCTTTTGCTAATTGTGTTAATACCGTTGCTGTCTTTGCCATTTGAAACAAAGAAAACAATCCTTCTTGCATACGCGCGCCACCACTGGTTGCAAAACAAATAAAAGGCGCATGCAGTTCAATTGCTTTTTGCACAGCCAACACAAACCGTTCTCCGACTGCGTAACTCATCGATCCGCCAATAAATCCAAATTCAAAGGCAGCCACAACGACCGGCATTTCAAATAATTTCCCAGACATCACAATTATTGCTTCAGATTCACCCGTTTCTTTTTGTGCAGCATTAAGACGATCTTTATATTTTTTGGAATCGCGAAATTTCAAACGATCTTGCGGCAAAATGGTTTGCCCTATTTCTTCACGATCAATGGGATCTAAGAAAAAATCCAAACGTTGACGGGCTGTTAATCGCATATGATATTGACATTTAGGGCAAACGAACAAACTACGCTCTAACTCTGCACGATACAAAACAGCTTCACATCCTGCGCATTTACTCCAAATGCCTTCTGGCACACCCTTTTTTTTCGCAGAGCTTGCAATTTTCGGTAATAATCGCTTAAACCAACTCATGATAATTCACTCTCAATTTGATATTGTTGCGGAGTATAGCAAAGATTAGTCGAGAAAAAATGGTCCTTTCGGCATTTTCGGCAATTCAAAATGCGCCGGATAATCAATCTCAACCAAATAAAGTCCATTTGGGGCACTGGTAATGCCTGCATTACGACGATCACGCGAATGTAGCACATCAGCAGCCCAATCAGGGTTCTTCTCTCCTTCGCCAATTTGCACCAATACACCAACAATATTGCGCACCATATGCAACAAAAAGGCATTGGCTTTGACTTCAATCACAATCAAACTACCTTGTTTTTTCACATTCAAATAATAAATCGTTCGAATAGCGTGTTTCGCTTGGCAACCTGAACCACGAAACGCACTGAAATCATGCTCACCCAACAAATATTGAGTTGCTTGTTGCATGCGTTGCACATCCAAATTTTTATATTGCCAACCCACCGCTTTATTTAAAATGCCTGGACGAACAAGCTGATTACAAATCACATAACGATAGGTTCGTGATAACGCTGAAAAACGCGCATGAAAATCATGCTGCGTTTGCTTTGCCCACAATACAGAAATATCTGCTGGTAAATTGCTATTTGCACCAAACACCCAAGAACGCGTTGTGCGCTCTGCTTCAGTATCAAAATGCACCACTTGCGCACTGGCATGGACACCCGCATCCGTTCGTCCGGCACAAATAACTGTAATGGGTTGAGCCGCAACGCGTGACAACGCATGCTCCAATGTTTGCTGCACTGAACTCACTTCTTCTTGATGCTGCCAACCATGATACCGTGAGCCGTCATAACACACAGCCAGCGCAATACGTTTCATCATTTTTTCTTAATTATTTTTTGAATTAATAACTGTGCTTCCAAGCGCTGCTCTTCCGTTCCTTTTTCCATCACTGTTTTTAAAATAGCATATGCCTGATCCTGGTCGTTCATCGCAATATAGGAACGCGCTAAATCTAACTGTGCAGGAATGGCTTCAGTTGTATTCATGAAATCGTATTCACTTTTTGCTTCCTCATCAACCAAAATATCAGGACGCCCTGAATGCATTTTTTTTGCATGCGCCGTTGGCACTGTATTGCTAGATGAAAAAACACGATCTTGAGATCGCTGAATAATACTGCGCCCTATCATAAACCCCAATCCTAATACAATCACTGCAATCACACCCATTCCAGTTGGGTTTTCTAAATCAGTGAGCATATGCGTGACATAAGCAACATAGTTGCTGGTGGTTTCTTGCGATTGAGTACGGTTTTTCTTGAGCTGATCAACAGTCCGTTGTAATTGCGCAACTGATTGTTCAATCGTTTGTATTGCAGTACCCATCGCTTGATTACTTGCCACTAAATTGTTTATTTGCTGATTACTTTGCTGTGTATCATTGACTGAATTTCTTGAGGGCGACATATCGACACTCGCGGTACTCATCGCAGATGGGCTGGTTGCACTAACAGCACTATCTGACTGGACAGCCACCGGCTGCTGTGAAGGAGCCGCTACTCCAAGCGCATGATACGCTTGTGCAGGGGCTGGCGCAGTTGAAAATGCATTGTCCGCATAAATGGTTTGAGCCAATAGCAGAAAAACAGGTAACGCAAACAATAAGTTCTTTTTCATATCCTCATCCTCACTGATTTGGGAATGTCGACAATATATCAAATTTTAAATCTATCAGCGACAAAACACGTTGGCGCACTGCTTAATAAAAGACCTCAGCCAGAAAACCTTTAAAGCGTGTCATAAAATGCCCCCTGCTCACTTTTGCGTTTTCAAAGTGATACGAATCGATGGTTGTTGCTCAATTCAGCAAGAGAAACTAGAATACAAACACAACATGATGAAAAATAAAAGGAAGACCGGTGTCGGAAAATAATAGAATAAAGAAAATCATGATCGCTATTTTAGCCCTTCTCGTTGCTGGCTTAATTGCATTTTTTTATATAAAACCCATTATTATTCAGCATGAATTACCCAAACCCGTTGTCATTAACACACAAGATCAACCCACTATGGGAAATCCAGCAGCGAAGGTACATATCGTTGCATTTGAAGATTTAAAATGCGTGAATTGCGCCCACTTTAATAAAACCTTGATGCCCAGCATTCAAAAGCATTACATCAGCACAGGCATTGCTAAATACACCCTGATTAATTTGGCCTTTATTCAAGGATCACTACCTGCAGCAAATGCAGCACACTGCATTTACAAACAAAATCCAAAATTGTTTTTTCCTTTTGTGGCGTATATTTTTGCACACCAACCGCCAGAAGAACAGAATTGGGCAACTATCCCCACACTCATGAATTTTGCCAGCAAAATTCATGGGGTAAAGACGGATCAATTGGCACAATGCATCGTATCCAATCAATATGCCCTTTTTATTCAAAATAATTTAAAACTGGCTATGAAGTTGATGCCTGTTGTTCAAACACCGACGTTGTTCATCAATGGCATTCTCGTGAACCCATTAACTCAATCACAAATAAAAACAGTAATCGACGCGGTGAAATAAATGAAACTTTTTTTTCAAAAATACGGATTGTTTTTTGCATGGCTGATTTCGCTGATCGCACTACTGGCAACCTTGTTTGCCAGTGAAATTCTGAGCTGGCCTGTTTGCCCACTGTGCTGGTACCAACGTATTGCATTGTACCCGCTCGTTATTTTACTGGGTATCGCCGCCTTTAAAGATGATTGCCATATTATTCCCTATGCACTGCCTTTTCCAATGATCGGATTTTTTTTTGCGGCCTACCAATATTTAGAACAAATGATACCGGGGTTTTCGCCAATTAATTTTTGCAAACAAGGCATTGTATGCAGCACCATTCACTTAAAATTACTGGGATTTATCACCATTCCTTTTTTAAGCATGATGGCGTGTCTGATTATGATTCTTTTTTTGTTGTTAAGTAAAACAGATAAAAATTACTTTATGAAAAAATGTGATCAGCTCATTACAAAAATAAAACAATAAGTAACGGTACAAGTAACATCAACGCATTATCATCAATCCACTTTGTCTTAACCCGCTCAACCGCAATCGTCAATGGCGCCATAACAAACGGGAGCCATAACGGAATAGCGTAAAACTTCACAGCCAAAAGCCAAATAACCAACACGAGAATGAGACCCAAAATCCATGTGATAAACTTGTCTTTTTTATAAATCCGCATTTCACCCAACAGAGGATCAGCCAAAGCACAACTCAAAATAATTGGCATTGAATAACCGACAGAGGGCGAAAAAATTAAGATCATTCCGAGCGAAAACAATGTCCATGATGCGGCTGAAACACGATTTGCTTCATTCTGACGTTGCGTGAAAAATACAAATTGGTAACGCATGCGTATTGCTTCAAACACAACAATCAAAAACCAACAAACCACAATCACATGATGCAAATCAATCACATCAAACCGACTCACCAAAAAATAATAGTATAGGATTGGAACAACGATCATAGATACGTGAATCAAACGTCTTAAAAAATGGGCGATAAAGCCGCCTTTGATACCATCCGTGGTTTCAACTTGCATGATTACTTAGTTTCCTTTCATCAGTTTTTTCAAGACAGGCGAAGTAGGATAGCTCGCTTCAAAAATACGCAATGTATTATTAGCCATCTGCGTTAAACCCAACTTACGATACGATTTCACCATAATATTTAAGGCGGGAATAACGGAAGGTGAGCGATCATAGTGTTCTACTACAGTGCTTGCACGATTAGCGGCAGCAACATAGGCTTTTTGATCATAATAAAATTGGGCAATACCCACTTCTTTTTCTGCAAACAAGTTACGAATATAGCGCATGCGTGCAATAGAGTCAGGAACATAAATACTATTCGGAAAGGTTTGTACTAACTGACTAAAAGACAAATAAGCCGCTTTTAAGTTTGATAAATCACGTGGCGCTGGATTCACCCCCGCTTTGCGTTGTAACCATGAAAATCCTTGCTTAAATGCTATCACGCCTTTCATGTAATACGCGTAGTCAGCGTATTTTCCATAAGGATACAATGACAAATAACGATCTGCTGTTGCTAATGCCTCATCTGCATCATCATTTTTATAATAGGCATAAACTAAATTAATTAAACCCGGCTCAGCATAAGGACCAAATGGATATAAAGTACTCATCGCCTCTAATTCTTTCGTGGCACGATTATAATGGCCTTTTTGTAAATCTATTTTTGATGTGTGATACAACTCAGATGCCGTTTTATTGCGATACGCAGAAAACGAATCATGCAACGCATTATTTGCACATCCGCACAACAACGCAATCAATCCACACAACATTAACCATTTTTTCATATGTATTTTCTCTACCTAATCCAGTTTTCCTAAAGAATGAGATTATATAACTGAAGCTCACGATTAGAAAGTAATATTGACCCAAGTATCTTTTGGGATTGTCATTTTTTGAAATTCGTTACTTATTTGCTATGAATAATGGTTAAGCGTTTTCAATCTTTTTCTCAACCCACTCAAGCACACCGTTTAATTTTGATAAATCATCCGCACCACCTTGCGCAAGATCAGGACGACCACCCCCTTTTCCACCCGCTGCTTTCAATAAATCAGGTGCAGTCACGTGAGATAAACATTCTTTTGAAACTGAGGCAATCAGAATATTTTTTTCATCTGCTGTCGATGCCAATAAAATAATCGATTTCCCAAGCTGTTGTTTCAACTGATCCACCATATGTCGCAGACTTTCTCGATCTGTTTCAGGTAATACTTCTATCAATACAGACACATTCCCTATTTTTTTTACGCAAGAAGATAATTCTCCTGTACTGTGATGCGCTATTTTCTGCTTATATTCTGCCAATTCTTTTGTCAATTGTTTATTTTGTTCCAATAATTGCGCCACTTTTTCAGATACTGTATTACGTGAAATTTTTAATGCATCAGCAATCCATTGCAATTGTTTTTCACCCGCTTCTATCCATTGCAACGCTTCACTGCCAGTCACTGCTTCAATACGTCGTACACCAGCCGCACAAGCGGATTCTGTTGTAATTTTAAATAGTCCGATATCACCTGTGCGATTCACATGCGTGCCACCACAAATCTCCGTTGAGAATTTACCCATAGAAACAACACGCACTTCATCTGCATATTTTTCAGAAAATAAAGCCATTGCGCCAACGCTTTTTGCAGCTTCCAATGCCATCACTTCTGTATTCAGTGGAAAATTAGCAATGATTTGTTGATTAATTAATTTTTCAATCTCAGTTATTTCTTCAGAAGTTAAGGCATGCGGATGAGAAAAATCAAATCGTAATCGCTTTGGCTCAACCAAAGATCCTTTTTGTATAACATGCTCACCCAACACACGACGCAACGCTTCATGCAATAAATGCGTAGCAGAATGATTTAATTTTGTGCTATGACGTGATGGATCTACCTCTGCACGCACAAGCGTTTGCAAAGCAATTTCACCAGAAATCACTTTACCTTCATGCAAAACAACAGAACCTTTTTTTTGTGTATCTGTCACATGAAATGTAGCATCACCACAATAAAAATAACCCACGTCACCCACTTGTCCACCTGACTCAGCATAAAACGGAGTGCAATCTAAAATCACAATTCCTTTTTCGCCCGTTTTTAATACATTGACGGGTTTGAAATCATGCAACAAGGTGATGACCCTGCCTTCATCGATCATTTTTTCATAACCCGTAAATTCAGTTTCACCTCTCAAATGTACTTGCTGTGTTTGATCACGATTAAATAGTTGAGATTGTTGTGATTGCTCGCGTTGTTTTAACATGGCTGCTTGAAAACCATCATAATCCCATTGCAATCCACGCTCTTTTGCAATATCAATGGTTAAATCTGGCGGAAAACCATAAGTGTCGTACAGTTGAAACATCAATTGACCATTGATGGTATTACTATTGGACTCTTCCACTTCTTTATCTAAAATTTTTAACCCTTTTGACAAAGTTGAAGAGAATTGCTTTTCTTCTTGCTTAATCACTTGCTCAATCAATGATTGCGCTTTGATTAATTGCGGATAAGCATCCCCCATTTCTTTCACTAAAGCAGGCACCAAACGATAAAAAAATGCTTTTTGTTGTCCCAACTTAAAACCATAACGCGCTGCGCGTCGAATAATGCGCCGAACAACATACCCACGACCTTCATTCGATGGCGTTACACCATCCGCAATTAAAAACGCAGCCGATCGAATATGATCTACAATAACGCGCATCGGTATTGCCTTAACATCATCGCAATTCACTAATTTAGCTAATGCACGCAATAATGTCTGGAAAATATCGATATCATAATTATCATGAACACCTTGCATCACAGCTGCAATTCTTTCTAAACCCATGCCAGTATCAACACAGGGTTTTGGCAAAGGGGTTAATTGACCAGCCATATCGCGGTTAAACTGCATGAAAACCAAATTCCAAATTTCAGTGTAACGATCACCCGATTCATCGGGCGATCCTGGTGGACCACCAGCAATAGCAGGCCCATGATCATAAAAAATTTCTGTACAAGGACCACAAGGACCAACATCACCCATCGACCAAAAATTATCTTTTTCACCGCAACGTGAAAAACGATCGGGATCCACTTTTATTTCATTCAACCAAATTTTTTCACTCTCTAAATCATCTTGAAATACGGTCACCCATAATTTTTCAGGCGGAATACGTAATTCTTTTGTTAAGAAATGCCAAGCAAAAACAATGGCTTCTTTTTTAAAATAATCACCAAAACTAAAGCTACCCAACATTTCAAAAAAAGTATGGTGGCGTTTTGTGTAACCCACGTTTTCTAGATCATTGTGCTTTCCACCCGCTCTCACACAACGTTGCGAACTGGTAGCGCGCGTGTAAGCACGTTTTTCCAATCCAAGAAAAACATCTTTAAATTGCACCATGCCGGCATTGGTAAATAATAACGTAGCATCTCCAACAGGAACTAAGGAACTGCTAGCTACCACGGTATGCTGATGCTGCTTAAAATACTCAAGAAATAGGGTACGTAATGCATTGCTGCTCATTACGGTATGCGGCATTTTAGTCATACTCTTCAGACCTTTCAGTATTCAAACAACGGAGCACTTCTGCTTGTTTATATCCCCGATTCAATAAAAAGCGCGTTTTTTCACGTAGACCAATCGCCTCAGGATCTGGAAATCGCCTTTCCAATAATGACAACATTTGTTGTTGCCAATCTTTAGAGTCCGGATTCACGATTTCTTTAATAATCTTTTTGGATATGTCCTTGCTTTCCAATTCATAAGAAATACGTTCAGGACCATATCCATTTTGTCGACGTTGACGTACATGGTTTTCAGCAACACGCACATCATCTTGCAATCCTTCTGCGATCAATGCATCCAGCACGCTCTCTATTTCATCTATATTAAAGTGATCTTCTCGTAGTTTTTGCTGTAATTCAAAACGAGAATGATCTCGTCTTGCTAAATAATTCATTGCTTTATTGCGGATGACTGCTTTCATATATTGATTTCACTGTCTCTATCAAGATACGAGAAATAAGGAAGTTCTTTTAAAAAAGAAACAATCCAAACAGCGCAAGAATGAATACGTTAGATTACGCTTCAATCAATTCCTTATCTTCCATTTTCTCTTTTGATTTACTAGAAATAGAAAGCGGCGTTACTTTTCCAGATAATAAAATGTCACGTAATTTTTTATCAATCTCTACTGCAATTTTTTTATTTTCTTTTAAATAAGCACGCACATTATCTTTGCCTTGCCCAATACGTGAGCCTTGATAACTATACCAAGCACCCGATTTATCAATCAGGTTTTGTGCAACGCCCAACTCAATTAACTCACCTTCATGTGAAATACCTTCGCCATATAAAATTTCAAATTCCACTTGGCGAAAAGGAGGCGCTACTTTATTTTTCACTACTTTTACACGTGTTTCATTACCTAAAATCTCATCACCTTTTTTAATCGCGCCTATACGACGAATATCTAAACGCACTGAGGCATAAAATTTTAATGCATTCCCACCTGTTGTGGTTTCAGGACTACCGAACATCACACCAATTTTCATACGAATTTGATTGATAAAAATAACCAATGTATTCGATCTTTTAATATTTGCTGTTAATTTACGTAATGCTTGTGACATTAATCGTGCTTGCAATCCCATGTGCGAATCGCCCATATCACCTTCAATTTCAGCACGTGGCGTGAGTGCAGCCACTGAATCAATCACCACCATATCCACAGCACCAGAGCGCACCAACATGTCTGTAATTTCCAATGCTTGCTCGCCCGTATCCGGTTGTGATACCAATAATTTTTTAACATCCACACCCAACTTTTCTGCATAGATGGGATCTAAAGCATGCTCCGCATCAACGAACGCAGCAGTACCGCCATTTTTTTGACACTGAGCAATGGTCTGTAAAGTTAATGTTGTTTTTCCGGAAGACTCAGGGCCATAAATTTCAACAACACGACCACGCGGTAAGCCGCCAATTCCCAATGCCACATCCAAGCCTAATGAACCTGTCGAAATAACTGAAATATCCCGATCTGCTTGCCCTTCTCCTAAACTCATAATCGCACCGCGACCAAATTGCTTTTCAATTTGCGATAGTGCAGCACTCAAGGCCTTGCTTTTATCTTCCATTACCGGATCCCCTATTATTCAAAATGATTGGCACATTATTCCATAAAGCGACAAAAGTTCCTATACTGTATTTTTTACTGCGAAAATTACTCTCCCGCAATCATCATACGGTCGATTAAAATTGAACCAGTTCGAATGGCGCTACGCATGTCCACATCATTTGCAATGCTCACTATACCTGCAAACATATTTTTTAAATTACCTGCAATAGTAATTTCTTCAACTGGAAATTGAATTTTGCCTTGCTCAATCCAAAATCCAGCAGCGCCACGCGAATAATCACCAGTAACAATATTGGTGCCTTGCCCCATTAATTCTGTCACAAGCAGCCCTGTTCCCATTTCTTGCATCAACTCATGCAATGTCACATCAGCATGTTGAATCGATAGATTAAAAACACCACCAGCGTTGCCAGTTGTTTTTAATCCCAGTTTTCTTGCAGAATAACTACTCAAAACATAGCGCGACAAAACACCCTCTTCAATATAATGTTGATCCACTGTAGCCACACCATCATGATCAAATGGTCTGCTACCCATTGCTGATAACAAATGGGGTTGTTGATTCACATTAACAAATGAGGGGAAAATTTGCTTTCCCATCGCATTAAGTAAAAAGGAAGATTGACGATACAAGCTACCACCACTAATCGCTTGCACAAAAGCACCCAATAAAGATTTCGCAATCGGCGCATTAAAAATAACGGGGCAAGATTGTGTTTTAATACGGCGCGCACCCAAACGCATGACTGTTTTTTCTGCTGCACGTTTAGCAATCTCATCAACTGATGTTAAATCTTTCGCATTTCGTGCAATAGTATATTCATCATCACGCTGCATTTGATCTTGATCACGCGCAACCACACTACAACTCAATGCATGTTCACTCAATAAATAGTGCCCCACAAATCCCAACGTATTGGCATACACACCATTAGATATTGTCGTGCTTACACTAGCACCTTCGGAATTGATAATGCGCGCATCAGCAGCAACTGCTTTTTTTTCACAGGTCATTGCCAGTTGAATGGCATCCGCTGGAGAAATATCCCATGGATGATATAAATCGCAATCCGGATAATTTTTCGCCAATCGATCTGGGTCAGCCAAACCAGCATAAGGGTCAGCATTTGAAAACCGAGCGATAGCCGCTGCTTTTTCTATCGTTGCAGAAATAGATGCAAGAGAAAAATCAGAACTGGATGCGGAACCCGTGGATTGTTTATGAAAAACAGTCACGCCAAAATTTTTCTCGAGATGATGTTCCGTTGTCTCTACATCACCCAAACGGGCTGTCACTGAAAAACCGCTGGATCGATTCGCAGAAAGCTCAGCTGCATCAATACGCAATGATTTTAATTTTTGCAATGCGATATCGACAACCTGCCGCGCATCAATATCAATGTGTGGCATATTTCGACTTACCTGTTTTCGACTTTGCCAGCACACGTTTTTTTGCTGTCTTTTTTGAAGCCAAACCAGTATCTGATGATCGTCCTGGCAAGCCTGGCAAATGCTCTAGTGCAATTTCCAATACTTGATCAATCCAACGTACTGGATAAATATCCAAGTTTTGCAATACTGCTTCTGGAATTTCTTTTAAATCTTTTTTATTTTCAAGGGGAATAATTACCGTTTTAATATTACCGCGCAATGCCGCTAATAGCTTCTCTTTCAATCCACCGATTGGCAATACTTCACCACGCAACGTAATTTCTCCTGTCATCGCAACAGTTGCATGCACAGGAATATGTGTAATAGCAGATATCAAGGCAACACACATACCAACACCCGCACTTGGACCATCTTTCGGTGTTGCACCTTCAGGCACATGCACATGAAAATCATTTTTTTGAAAATAATCATCTGCCACAGCAAACATTGGTGAACGACTGCGAACAACCGTCATCGCTGCATTAATAGATTCTTTCATCACATCACCCAAACTACCGGTATGCAACAATTGTCCTTTGCCCGCCATCACTTGAGCTTCGATTGTTAACAACTCTCCACCCACTTCAGTCCAAGCTAATCCAGTTACTTGACCAATCTGATCTTTTTCTTCTGCCAATCCATAGCGATATTTTAATACACCTAAATATTTTTCCAAGTTACGTAACGTCACTGAAATGCATTTACTTGATGCTTTGCGCTTACTATGCGTGACTGCTTGACGAACCACTTTGCGACAAATTTTTGAAATTTCACGCTCCAAACTCCGCACACCCGCTTCACGCGTATAACTGCGAATAATTTCGTGAATCACTTGATCAGAAATATGAATTTCTTTTTTCTTCAAACCTGTTTGTTCAATTTGTCGAGGAATTAAATAATTTTTGGCAATATTTAATTTTTCTTCTTCTGTATAACCAGGCAAACGAATCACTTCCATACGATCCAACAAAGCGGCTGGTATGTTCAATGAATTAGCCGTTGCGATAAACATCACATCCGACAAATCATAATCCACTTCTAAATAATGATCGTTAAATTTTCCATTTTGCTCGGGATCCAATACTTCTAATAAAGCAGAAGCGGGATCACCACGAAAATCAGCGGCCATTTTATCCACTTCATCGAGCATAAAAAGAGGATTACGCACTTTAGCTCGCATCATGCGTTGGATAATTTTTCCAGGCATCGCACCAATATAGGTTCGACGATGACCACGAATCTCCGCTTCATCACGAATACCGCCCAACGAAATACGCGCAAATTCACGCCCAGTTGCATTAGCAATGGATTGCCCCAACGATGTTTTACCCACGCCTGGCGGGCCAACCAAACATAAAATAGGGCCTTTTAGTTTTTTAACACGCAGCTGAACAGCCAAGTATTCTAAAATACGCTCTTTGACTTCCTTCAAACCATAATGATCATTTTCTAAAGTTTTTTCAGCTGCTGTTAAATTAGTATTAATTTCAGACTGTGCCTTCCAAGGCACCGCAAGCAACGCCTCTAAATAATTCCTAGATACAGTGGCTTCCGCTGACATCGGCGGCATCAATCGTAATTTTGTTAATTCAGATTTTGCTTTTTCTTTAGCCTCTTTAGACATCCCTGCGCTTTCAATGCTTTTTTCTATTTGTTTTAATTCATCAGCTGGCGTACCTTCCTCAAGCTCACCCAATTCATGCTGAATCGCTTTTAACTTCTCACTTAAATAATATTGACGCTGGCTTTTTTCAACCTGCTGTTTCACACGACCCTGTACATTTTTTTCAACCTCAAGCAGTTCTAATTCTTGAGCAATTAAATCACGTAATAAATGCAAACGTTCTTTTATTGCTATGGTTTCTAAAATTTTCTGACGTGATTCTATGTTTAACGTTAAATGTGCCGCAATGCTATCAGCAAAATGTGCGGGCACGCGAATACTACGAACAGAAGTAATTAATTCAGGCGGAATTTTTTTATTAGCTTTTACCAACTGTTCAAATTGCGCAGTCACATTACGCATCAATACTTGAATCTCAGTATCACTGGTTTCATCGGGTTCTTGAAACACATCCAGGTGTGCTTGCATGAAATGACCATCTTCTACAGTTGAAAATCCAACTGCACGTGCACGAGAGACACCTTCAACTAATACCTTGACAGTGCCGTCAGGCAAACGCAACATCTGCAAAATAGTGGAAACGGTTCCAATGGAAAATAAATCTTTTTCGGTGGGATTATCAATAGCTGCATTTTTTTGCGAAATCAAAACCACTTGCTTATCAGCGGTCATCGCTGTTTCAAGCGCTTTAATCGATTCAGCACGACCAACAAACAAAGGAATAACCATATGCGGATAAACAACCACATCACGCAATGGAATTAATGGCAACGTTAATTGAGCAGTATCAGATAATTTTTTTTTAGGTTTTTGAGTGGTCATTAATATTCCTTGCTGTAGATTCGCTCATTTGCTCAATAATGATGTTTCATATCAACAAAAACATCATCCACGATAGGACGGTATTAATTTACGTTGCTGATTTTTGTTCATCTCCTTCGTAAATATACAGTGGTTTTGATTTTCCGTTAATGACATTTTTATCAATCACCACTTGTTTCAATCCAACCATCGATGGAATTTCATACATCACTTCCAATAAGGCATGCTCAACAATCGAACGCAAACCCCGTGCGCCTGACTTTCTTTCAATGGCTTTTTTTGCAATTTCATGCAATGCATCTTCACGAAAATCAATCGAGACACCTTCAAACTCAAACAACTTTTTATATTGTTTCGTTAATGCGTTTTTAGGTTCTGTTAAAATAGCCAATAAAGCAGATTCATCCAATTCATCTAAAACAGAAATGACAGGCAATCGACCAACAAATTCTGGAATCAAACCGTATTTCATTAAGTCTTGATTTTCAACTTTTTTAACAATATTACTTGCAGACATTTTTATTTTAGATTTAACTGCTGCCGCAAAGCCAATACCACTTTCATCCGTACGTTGCTGCACAATTTTATCTAAATCAGCAAAAGCACCGCCACAAATAAACAAAATATTCGTTGTATCGACTTGTAAATATTCCTGTTGCGGATGTTTACGTCCACCTTGCGGTGGAATGGCTGCAATTGTACCTTCAATCAATTTCAACAATGCTTGCTGCACACCTTCACCAGACACATCTCGTGTTAATGAGGGGCTATCTGATTTACGCGCAATTTTATCGATCTCATCAATATAGATGATGCCAGTTTGTGCTTTTTCAACATCATAATTACATTTTTGCAATAATTTTTGCACAATATTTTCAACATCTTCGCCAACATAACCCGCTTCAGTTAGCGTTGTTGCATCAGCAATTGCAAACGGCACATTCAAAATACGCGCCAGTGTTTGCGCCAATAATGTTTTTCCTGAACCGGTTGGACCAATCAATAAAATATTACTTTTAGATAGTTCAACAGAATCATTTGATGCGCGATGTTGTAATCGCTTGTAATGATTATATACCGCCACTGACAGAATTTTTTTTGCGTCTTCCTGTCCAATAACGTATTGATCCAATTGCTCATGCAATTCTTTCGGACTAGGTAAACGTTTTTGATCAGTCGAGGTGGTATCCGTTAATTCTTCTTCACGAATAATATCATTACACAAATTCACACATTCATTACAAACAAATACCGATGGACCCGCTATTAGTTTTTTAACTTCGTGCTGACTTTTTCCACAGAAAGAACAATATAACGTTTCATTTCGATTGGTATTCTTATTTTCCGCCATATTTTCACCTTCAATTATTCTTCTACACCACGTTTTGCAAAAATAGAATCAATCAAACCATAGTCTTTTGCTTCCTGCGCCGACATAAAATTATCACGATTGGTGTCTTTTTGTATTTGCTCAAAAGGCTTTCCAGTATGCGATGATAAGATATGCGTAATCATATCACTCACCCGTTGCGTTTCTTTTGCATGAATTTGTATATCTGTACCTTGTCCTTGATACCCACCCAATACTTGGTGAATCATCACGGTAGAATTGGGTAAGCAATGACGTTTTCCTGCTGCACCTGAAGCCAATAATAAGGCCGCTGCACTAGCTGCCATACCCACACACAAAGTGCGCACATCAGGCTTAATAAATTGCATCGTATCATAAATCGCCATACCTGCTGTCACAACACCACCTGGCGAATTAATATAGAGCGAAATATCTTTTTCAGGATTTTCTGACTCCAAAAACAACATTTGAGCGATGACTAAATTCGCCATGTTTTCTTCAACAGGGCCAACTAAAAAAATAATGCGATCCTTTAGCAATCGAGAATAAATATCGTACGCACGCTCGCCACGGCCACTTTGTTCAACGACCATAGGAACTAAATAATTATTGACTTCATTCATGAAATATTTCCCTAAAGTAACAAACCCACATCAATGACAAAACCAAATCACTAAGCGCGTTCTTTTGTATTCATTATTGCATCATAACTTTTTTTCACTGGAAGAACACGCGCTTTGGTTAACAAGGCTTGAATCGCTTGATCTTCTAAAACAAACGCTTCAACATCTGTAACCATTTGCTTATTTTTTAATATAATTGGCAAAATTTGTGCGGGATCACCGTATTGCGATGCCATCTGCTTCAACCGATCACTGACTTTATCCTGATCCACTTTAATGTCATGCGCTTTAATCACTTCTGCTAATAATAAACCCAATACCACTCGTTTTTTAGCATCCGCTTCAAACGGCTCACGCGTAAGTGGGAAATTTTTAATATCTGACTCAGATAAATCACGACGATATTGCGCAATTTGTTGACGCGCCATATTCTGCAAATGCGTAATCTCAGCATCCAACAGTGCCGTTGGTACTTCAATTTCATTTAATGACATCAGCTTATCCAATACAGCGCTTTTTGTTTGTGCATGCGCTGTGTCATTTAATTCAGCTTGCATTTTTTCTTTGACTTGCTTTTTCAAAGCATCCAGACCTTCTGCAACACCTATTTTTTTTGCGAAATCATCATCAAGCGCCGGCAATTTTGGTTCTTGAATATCATGCACCACTATTGTAAAAACTACTGGTTTTGAGCGCAATGCTTCAACATGGTATTCAGTAGGAAAAGTCACATTAATTGTTTTGGTTTCGCCTTTTTTCGCACCAATCAATCCTTCTTCAAAACCAGGAATCATCGAATTAGAGCCCAATTCCAATGAATGCCCTTTTGCACTGCCTTGCTCTAATGGTTTTCCATCTATCACACCATCAAAATCAATTTGTATGCGATCACCCAATTTTGCAGCGCGATCGACAGCTTGCCATTCGGCATGCTGTGTTCGTAATTGTATCAGCATGGCGTTAACATCATCGTCACTCACCTCGCCCGAAAATGAATCCACTTCAACATCCGTTAAATCCTTCAAGCTAACTTCAGGATAAACTTCAAATTTAGCAACGTAGTCAAAAGCAGCATCCCGTTTTAAATTTTCATAATCAAAATCAACTTGCGGTGCGCCAGCAATTTTGATTTTTTGTTCGATTATTTGCTGTTGGAATGTTGAATCAATCAGTTCTGCTGCAGCTTCATGCAACAAACCTTGACCAAACTTTTGCTCCACAATAGAAACCGGTACTTTTCCAGGACGAAATCCTTTGATATTTGCTTTGCGCGCAACATCAGCCAATTTTTTCTGATACTTTTTCTTCACATCATCTGCTAACACTGTCACAGCCAACTGTCGCTGAAGACCTTCTAATTGCTCTAATTTCGCCGTCATTATTGATACCAACCTTATTTTAAAATACGCGGGAATTACGTGGTACGAGAGGAGAGACTCGAACTCTCACGGGTTGCCCCGCTGGAACCTAAATCCAGTGCGTCTACCAATTCCGCCACTCTCGCAAAAACGCGCCAGAATAAAGCGCCCTATTGAACACCATCTCATCTGAATTGACAAGGGGTTACGCTTCTTGCAAATGAATTCTTCCATACTCTATACTGAGTTACAAATCAATGAGATGAATTCATGGCCTCAGAAGGACGTTTGATCATGAGTCAAGATATCGACAAAATGTACAAAGAGTGCTTTTACGACATGCCCATTGATCTCTGTTGTGTTCTTAATGCCGAAAATAGACAAATCCTACAAGCCAATATTTCTTTTGAATATATCTTAGGCTGGAAACCAGACGAAGTAGTGGGTCAAGTAATTGATGCACTGGCCATGTCTGAAACTGACACAGCCAATATCGAAAAAGCATTCTCAAAAATGAAACTCGGCGTGCATTCTTTTACTTTCGAAATGGAATGCAAAACTAAAAATAATTTGCACCGCGCTATCGATTGGAAATGCTATATCAATACAGAAAAACAATGGATCTTTGCAATCGGTCGCGATGTCACAGAATTAAAAGATGCGCAAAAAAAATTGCTCCAACGCTCTCATGCTGATCAAGTAACCGGCCTAAATGACCGCCCTACTTTTTTAACTGTACTGCAAACCGAATTACATGGCGCTGTGCGTTATCATTATGCAATGGCGGTACTGTTAATTGACGTAGATCACTTCAGAGATTTTAATTTGCGCTACGGCACACAAAAAGGAGATGAGCACTTAAAACAAATCGCCAACATATTAAAAACGTGTTTGCGTCGCAAAACGGATTTTTTAGCACGATATGACGGTGATTCATTCGCCGTACTGTTATCACACAATGATCTAGAAAAAGCGTTAAAAGTAGCCGAGTATTTACGTGCGAGTCTTGAAAAACACACCATTTCTATTTCATTGGGCGTTTCTGCAATTTCCGACAAACAAGAAAAAGAAATCTCATCTGATCAAATGCTATCAACCGTGCAACGCGCATTAAACATCAGTCAACAACATGGTGGCAACCAAGTAAATTACACAAAAGATTTTGTATAATACTTTTTTCCCAACTTACTTTCTTGGCACTTTTTTTACAACAAACTTCACAATCTGATGCATCATTTGATTAGCCGCTATATTAGCAGCCAATACACCGCCATAAGGATTATTTTGAAGCGCGGGAATAACAATCTGAAAAACACGACTTGCCACAACATGACCATTTGAGAGGTGAATTAAGGTGGCTTCCATCGTGAGTCGTATATGACTTTGCGGTTGTAAAAATTCTTGCTGCAAAGTAAGTAGCTGTGTATTAAGCTGATAACTTGCACTGCCAGAAAAAGGGGAAGTTACTACTGCTTTAAAATAATGCGCTTCCCGCAACTGATCTGCCAAAAGCGGCAACAATAATTCAGACGGCGGCGCCACCCAACGGTGATTCGCAAACGCCTTTAATTGATAAGGGATCAAAACATAAATCATACGGGATGATCTGTATCCCGGTGAAGCCACGGGTGTTGAAACCAGTATCGTGCTACGACTTACTGATTTTTTTGAAATCGTTATTTTTTTGGGCCATTGTGTCATGGTATAACTAGATTCTGATGCGACTTTAATAGGTGAAAGATCACAACCTGTTAAAAAAATAACGCAAAAAACAACACCAATTCGAACACACCATTTTTTCATTATTTTTCTCCTGGGCCGGGTGTTGCTGGCGATTTACCACGCACCAACATGCTTGGATTTCTCTCTAATTCATGCGTCAAATATTGCATATGCATTGTTACAGCAGATAGATTAGATAGCGCTTGTTGGGCGCTTGGCATCACTTGATCCGAAAAATTATGAATAAGCAGCTGCCCACTTTTCATCGTATCACCAATATGCTTTGAAGTTTGTCTCATTTCAATCGACAACCGATTCACTGAATCTAAAGTTTGATTGAATTGCCGCAGGGCATTAGGAAATTGATTGCTCGCTTCTGACAAATTAGTCAGCGTGTTATCCAATGATTTCATTGTCTCTGTAAAATCGACAGAATTATCCGCCAATGTTTGTGTGATAATAGCCATATTTTTCAGCGATGTTCTAATGGAGTCTTTATTTTGAACATCTAACACTTGCGAAACACTGGCCGTTAAATTTTGAATTTCTTTTGTCATTTCAGGTAAGACAGCACTCAATTGCATCAACAAAGAAGGACGTGACGGAATGATGGGATAAGGATTACCTTGTACTGCTAATAAAGGGGATGCGACTTCAGAATCTGCTTTTAAATTCACATAAACCACACCCGTCACACCTTGCGCATTCAAAATCGCATAAGTGCTGGTTGTAATGGTTACCGTCGGCTCAATACGCAAAACCAACTTTACCAATTTCGGGTTTTTTTTATCAAGCGTAATTGCTTTTACATACCCTACTTTCACACCATTAAATCTCACAGGGCTTTCAGCACTCAAACCAGTCACATCTTCATGTACAAAAACCCAGTAGGTATGATAGGTTTTTCCATGGCTCATCGTGCTCATCCAAAAAATACCCACGAATAAAAATACAGTGAGCATCACAATAAAAACACCAACAACCGCATAATTAACTCGCCCTTCCATTTTCACTCCTTTTTGCGCGATGTCCGCTAAAATAAGTGCGAATAGCGGGATATGGATTTTGATATAACTCTGACATCGGCTGATTTGCTAACACACGCCCTTCACCTAAAAATAAAACACGATCTGGCACATACCACAGCGTATCCAAATCATGCGTGACCATGACAAAAGTTAATCCTAAGTTTTTTCGCATCTCTAAAATCAAATCATCCAAATCACCAGCACTTTTTGGATCTAATCCCGCAGTGGGTTCATCTAAAAAAATTAACTCGGGATCGAGCGCAATGGCACGCGCCAGTGCAGCACGCTTTTTCATACCGCCACTTAATTCAGAGGGATATTTATAAGCAGCATCTGCATCTAACCCACTCATCGCGATTTTTATTTTTGCTAACGCTAATTGTGAACGGTAGGATAAGCTTGCATATTCATGCAAAACATACATCACATTTTCAAGCACAGTTAATGAGCTAAACAAAGCACCACTTTGAAACATCACACCCCATCTTTTTTGAACTGATAACAATTTTTTTTGTGATGCATGAATCACGTCGACACCAAAAACAGATACATCCCCAGCCGTTGGCCTCATCAATCGCAATAAACTGCGTAATAAAGTTGTTTTCCCACAACCACTGCCACCAATAATGGCAATTAATTCTCCGCGATTCACTGAAAAATTCACATCTTCATGTACCCAGTGCCCGCCAAGATAATTTTTGAGATGATTGACTGCAATAATGTTATCAGGCATCAAATATCCATCCAATTAAATAAAATAGAAAATAAAGCATCTGCTAAAATAATTAAAAAGATAGCTTGCACTGCTGCTTTTGTCGTATGCTCACCCACACTTTGCGCACTGCCTTCTGCTTGAAAACCTTGGAAACAACCAATGCCAGCAATAATCAGTGCAAAAACAGGTGCTTTAGCAATACCTAAGTATAAATGTTTCAGAGCAACTTCTTGTCTAAATCGCTCTAAAAAAGCATCGAAGCCAATGCCTCCCATACTTTTTGCTATTACCATACTGCCAAATACACCAAAAATATCACCCCACACAACCAACAAAGGCAATGCAATCAGCAAACCTAAAATTTTGGGCAACACCAACCTTTCAATCGGCGATAAACCCATCGTACGTAACGCATCAATCTCTTCATTGACTTTCATCGTACCAATTAATGCTGCAAATGAAGTGCTAGTACGACCTGCAATAATGACCGAACAAATTAATGGAGAAAATTCACGCAGAATAGAAACACCTGATAAATCGACCATATAAACATTGGCACCATAAATACGTAATTGCACGCCCAACTGATAAGCAACAACCACGCCAATCAAAAACATCATCACAGCAATAATGGGCAATGCACGATAACCAGCAATATCAATTTCATGCGCCATCGATCGAAGTTGTAACTTAACAGGCTTCATCAAAACTGAAAAAAGCACGACAAATACTTCGCCTAAAAACGCGAGCATGTCGACTGCTTGCCGATAGAGATCAATTGTTTTTTTACCCACAAAAGAAAAAAAGTCACTTCGAGACGGCGCAGAAAAAACAGAAGGAACTGATAACTCATCCGTCACCAGTTGCAGCAAAGATTGGAAGTTGCTTTGCAGCCCCTTTATTTCAATATTATTTTTTTCAGACAATTTTTTTTGAACAGCATGCAACAAAAGCGCACCAGCTGTATCCATTTCCTTAATGCCATTAGCTTGAATAAACTTTATTTGAGATTGCTTTGCAGATAACTGCTGAATCCAGAGATCCACCTTACCCACATGATCAATTGACCAATTACCCGTCAAAGACAAGGCATCACCTTGATCAGTGAGCTCAACAGAAGCCAAATCAGAATTTAATCGTGACATGCGAATTTCCCTGCAGCGCAATGCGATAACAGTCTGATTATCCTACAATGAAAATAGTTTGACCAGAAAAACAAGGAGGAGTGATGCTAGCTCGTCTGTCATTAAGCAATTCTGCATTGCCACTTGAACAAATACAGGCGAGGATCAAGAGGTAAAAATACAAGGGGTGGACGATGGGATTTGAACCCACGACGACCGGAGTCACAGTCCGGGGCTCTACCAACTGAGCTACGCCCACCATAATCGGTTATTTTTACTACTGCACCCTGCCACACTTCCTGTGTGGCGCTTAGTCGCTGTGCGACACGCTCACCATAACTTTTGAAATGCGCCCGACAGGACTCGAACCTGTTACCCCCGGCTTAGAAGGCCGGTGCTCTATCCAGATGAGCTACGGGCGCAGGACTGTCTTGCCAAATGCAAATCGGGGTAGAGGGATTTGAACCCCCGACATTCTGCTCCCAAAGCAGACGCGCTACCAGGCTGCGCTATACCCCGAAAGATACGCATCATACTTTGACGAATTAATCTCGTCAATAAAATTGATTTTTATTTGAAATAAAAAGATTTACACTAACCCACACCTAATCTTTATTACTCAGGAATAAATGAGCGCATGGAAACACTACAAAATACGATTGAAAATGCATTTGACCACCGCGAAGCATTTTCGCCGAAAAAGACACCCGATGCTATTCGCACTGCCATCAACGAAACTATTCACCTGCTGAATTCCGGAAAAATTCGCGTGGCTGAAAAAATCAATCATGAATGGATTACGCATCAATGGATTAAAAAAGCGGTGCTGTTATTTTTTAAAATACAAGACAACCAACTCATGGACATGGGTGTTACACAATTTTTTGATAAAGTACCGCTGAAATTTCATGATTTATCTGAAGCACAAATGCAAGCAAATAATATTCGCATCGTACCCCCTGCTTTCGCACGCAAAGGCGCTTACATTGCGAACAATACTATCTTGATGCCCAGTTATATTAATATTGGCGCATACGTGGATTCAGGCACCTTAGTCGACACCTGGGCTACGATTGGCTCTTGCGCGCAAATCGGTAAAAACGTGCATATTTCAGGCGGTGTTGGTATTGGCGGCGTACTTGAACCACTCCAAGCCAACCCCACCATCATCGAAGATGGGTGTTTTATCGGCGCACGATCTGAAATTGTGGAGGGTGTTATCGTCGAAGCAGGCAGCGTCATTTCAATGGGTGTTTTTATCGGACAAAGCACCCCTATTTATAATCGCATAACCGATGAAATCACTTATGGCAAAATTCCAGCACGATCGGTTGTCATTCCAGGATCACTTCCAGCAGAAAATGGAAAATACGCAAGATACTGCGCATTAATTATGAAACAAGTGGATGAAAAAACGCGCGCGAAAACATCCATTAATGAATTATTGAGATAACTGAATTATTAGCAATGATTCGTTAAAGTTAACATTCTCAAAGAAATCATTTTTCAGATAACAAATAATGAGAAAACCATGAGCGAAACACTTTCCTTAGCAAAAGCATTAATCAACATTCAATCCATTACACCAAATGATAATCACTGCCAAATTATTTTAATCCAGCGATTAAAAAAAATGGGGTTTACGATTACTGAGTTACATTCCAACAATGTCAGTAATTTTTTTGCTACGCATGGAAATGACCATCAACATTTATTTTGTTTTTCTGGTCACACTGATGTTGTACCGCCTGGTGATTTAGCAGAATGGCACTCCCCACCTTTTGAAGCCACTATTCGCGATAAAAAATTATTTGGCCGTGGCGCTGCTGATATGAAAAGCGCACTGGCTGCAATGATTGTTGCAACAGAACGATTTATTTTAAAAAACCCTAATCATCCTGGAAAAATAGGATTTTTAATCACCAGTGATGAAGAAGGCGCAGGCATCGATGGCACAATTAAAATAGTGGATTACTTACAAAACAATAAAATCAAACTGGATTACTGTTTAATCGGTGAAGCAACCAGCAATAAAAAATTAGGGGACGTAATCAAAGTAGGACGACGTGGATCACTGCACGGTCAACTGACTGTACACGGAAAACAAGGTCACATTGCGTATCCCCATTTAGCAATCAACCCCATTCATCGCAGCTTTCAAGCATTAGACCATTTAACAAAAATAGAATGGGATCAAGCCAGCGATTTGTTTTCACCCACCAGTTTTCAAATTTATAATATTAATGCAGACACAGGCGCAAATAATATTATTCCAGGATCACTCACCGCACGATTTAACTTTCGTTACTCACCTGCAAGTACAGCGGAATCACTGCAAAAACAAGTTGAACAAGTATTCGAAGCACATCAGCTCAACTACGATATTCAATGGCGCCATTTAAGCAACCCTTTTCACAGCAAGCCAGGCGCGTTAACACAAGCTTGCCGTGACGCCATTTTAGACATCTGTCACATTACAACAGAACCCAACACCACAGGCGGCACATCAGATGGTCGTTTTATTGCAACAACTGGCGCTGAAATTGTGGAGTTAGGACTACTTAATGACAGCATTCATCATGTCAATGAACATACCAACCTAACTGATTTAGAAAAACTCACTGATTTATATGAGAATATACTGGAAAAAATAGTGCTTCAAGCATAAGCACCTAATCTTTTTTTGATTTAAATAACCATTTCTCAACCAGTCGATGTCTTTCGTTCCGCTATTCATATTTACTTAATGTTCATGCGATATATTTATCTTAAAGATACAATAGCAAATGTTTTTTTAGGTGAAAATGATGCGTAGAGTTGAACAATTAGACAGTATCAAACCGAAGTTTAAGACAATACAAGATCTTGATTGGGAAATGCTCAACGACGCTTGTTATCTTCTAGTGAATATATTGAGCTCCGCCGTGGGAGGGAAGAATCTTGAAACTGCTAAAGCAACCGCCGATATCATCAACGAAATATTTGAACAATGTAACGCACAACAGATCAGCAGCATAATGAGCGCCACCCTAACGGAAGGTAATTACACGGGCACCACGCTTTGCTATCTTTTAATGGGTGCATTATTTAACGCCATTAAACAAAATAATACCAGTACCTTTTTAGCCATTCAAAAAACGATCAAAGAACTGTTTAAAAAATGCAACGCACAGCAAATCAGCGCCATGATGAGCGCAACCGTAACAGCACCCAATGATTGGAAAGACACCACCCCCTGTTATTGGCTAATGGCTACATTACACCCTAGCATTAAAAAAGGGGGTGGGGAAAATTTTCTATCCATTCAAAAAATAATAGAGGAACTACTTGAGAAATGCGATGCGGAGCAAATCAAAGGGATGATGAGCGTAAAAACACGCGTGCGTTGGTGGCAAAAAAGTACCGTAACACCCTTTCAAAAATTCATGCAACTATTAGAGAGCGACATTAATGTTAATGGTAACGCCTTGGGAGCAAAAACATTAATTTTAAAATTACTAGTTCGCTTGGGTAACATTGAGTTAGATAAAGACATGCTAGAGGAAATTTTATTCTATAAGGAGATCTTGCGACGCCCACTTACTGATTTTCTAACAGAAAAAAAAGACGATCCAGCACTTGCTGCGATGTGCGCCACAGATACTTTATTAGGCAGGTTGATTGATCATCATACTTCGTCATTCCATGCGCCTAACGCACCAACACAAACTCGATTGTTGGTAAATCAGTTTTTAGCAGCAGCCGCATTACCTGTTGGTACAGTAGCGTGCCCTGTCACAGGCACAATATCAACAGAATTGCCTGTCATGGGCACAGTAATAGCAGAGTTGCTTGAGGAAATAGCACCAATAACAGCAGAACCTTTAGCACCTCCTCCACCAAGCTATCAAGCAGCCATGTCTGTAAGAATGAAAATAACTGCTGATTTTCAAGATATGCTAGCAAAAAATCCCGGGGTGTTAACGCCCGCACTATTCCAGAAATTTGAATCAGATTTAGAGGCGGATGGATATGCTCAAGGAGTACATGCGAAATTCGATGAGTATATTCAGTTACTAAAAAAAACAGCATCAGCACGGTTATCAAAGCGTGTTACACCAAAAAATGCGACAGCAACTTCAAGCAATCAAGCTGCTATGTTTACTGCAAGACCCAGTCAGCAACCTGTTCAAGCAGAATTACCAGAAGAAATAAAAGCAGCGATTACAGCCAAAACAATTCATTTGCTGACAAAAAAATATCCTGCTTTATCAGAAAAAATAACAGCAACAGCAACTTTAGATGCCCTAAAAGCTTGGAGGGAAGCACTAAAAGGTACTATTGCATTTCAGGAATCATTATTAGAAGCTAGAAATACAATTATGAATGGGCAAGAAAACACAAGCGCCGAAGACGATATGAGGTGCTTTGAAACAGTGCTTTCTGAACTCCATATACCCACCACTTCACTAGACTATGATCCCGAAACAGAAACAGCGACAGCAGCAAAAAGAACGCTCGCTGTGTAACAGTTTGTGATTACCCCCTCACCTGATTTTCATCATCGAGGGCAATGTTTACGCTGCAAATCCCATCAACTGCTTTACAAAATAAACACAAGTGGTTTACTCTTGTCGCCTTCGATCAAAAAAGACGAACAACATGCGAAGTGCGTGCTGAACAGGAGAGATGTCTGAGTGGCTTAAAGAGCACGCCTGGAAAGTGTGTGTACGCCTCAAAGCGTACCGAGGGTTCGAATCCCTCTCTCTCCGATATTTTAAAAAATAACTTCTGTTATTTTTTAAAATATCAGAAAATGGTTTTGAACCCGAGCAGAGGGTTCGGTTAATTTTGCAGGATTGCAAAATTAAAATGATTTGCGCAGCAAATCAGCCCGCAGGGCGAGCGTACACGAAGTACGCGAGTCATCCCTCTCTTCCATAAGATTAAAAATAACTTCTGTTATTTTTTAAAATATCAGAAAATGGTTTTGAACCCGAGCAGAGGGTTCGGTTAATTTTGCAGGATTGCAAAATTAAAATGATTTGCGCAGCAAATCAGCCCGCAGGGCGAGCGTACACGAAGTACGCGAGTCATCCCTCTCTTCCATAAGATTAAAAATAACTTCTGTTATTTTTTAAAATATCAGAAAATGGTTTTGAACCCGAGCAGAGGGTTCGGTTAATTTTGCAGGATTGCAAAATTAAAATGATTTGCGCAGCAAATCAGCCCGCAGGGCGAGCGTACACGAAGTACGCGAGTCATCCCTCTCTTCCAGCAGAGGGTTATCTTCTATTTTGCGGCATGATTGAAATTGGCAATGTCTTTTGATAAGTTCTATCCAATCCAGGAATATGAATAACATGGTCTTTCACTTTATCTTTCGTGTTTCCAGGCATCGGGGTCTGAATAAACTCAACAGTAGATTTTTTCTCCGGTAAAATTAACTTTACTTTTTTAAGCTCAGAAACCGGTTTCTTTTTTTTATTTTTTATTTTAATCGCTTTGCTTTTTTGAATCATGTTCGTTTTTTCATTCCCTGTCTTTTCTTCTAAATTCACATCCATTTTATGTAAATTAAAAGTGGTCCATTGCGTATTCAATTTCTGCAATGGTATTTTTCGAGTCAACCAATGATTGATTTGCGCCAAATCAGATTCGGTTAACGTACCAGCAGCGACTTTCAAATCAACAAAATTAGTCAAATAGGTGTATTGATCATCTGCAAATTGTTGTTGCGCTTGATAAAGTGTTGTCAAATCGTTTAAGACATCCACCATCGTACGCGCACCCACTTTTAAACCGGCTTCAGTAGCAACCAATGCTTTATTTGCTGATGTAATTCGCAATTGATCTGCCTGTACGCGCAAAAGACTAGACATAATACCTGTATAATTATTATGTGTTTGATTGACCACTTGTCGATACACCACACCCAACTCTGCGCTCGCTGCCACATAATTATAACGCGCCTGTCTTGTTGAAGCATAAACTAAACCACCTTGCAATGGTTTGTAAGAAAGATTCAAACCCAGCGATGCTTCATCAGTACGAGTTGAATCACGCTGATTGTCCTCTTGATGATTTTCAGAAAAACCCGTTGATAAATCCAGTGTTGGCATATCAGCTGCTGACTGTTGACTGACTTTTTGCATTGCCGACAACACATTAAAACGCTGCGCGATTAAATTATAATTTTGTTTTGTTGCTGTGTTTGTCCAAACCTCCATGTTAGTAGGAATCGGTTTAATTAAAATTAAATGCGCGCCTAACCCATTCAGTGATGAATAATACTTTCCGGTAATAGCATGTAATGCTTCTAATTTATTTGATAAATTATTTCTGGCTGTCAATTCTTGTGCTGTGATTTGATCGTAACGCGATTTTGCATCATATACATCCATAACAGCAATTAATCCCGCATGAAATTTTTTATTCGATGCAACATATTGTTGCCAAATTGCTTTTTTATTTGCGATGGTGTAATACAAATTTTCATACGCTTTCAACACATCAAAATAAGCCTGGGTTGTGCGTTGCATTAAAGATTGTTGCGCTGCAATATAGGAAGCAGCGGCCGCCTTTACCACAGCAGCGGCACCTTGAATGGCATGCCAAGTAGCAAGATCCAAGAGGGGTTGTGTTATTGTTAAAGAATATCCGTAAGACCAATTATAATCGCTGATCGTACTCAGCGAATTTGGTACGTTAAAAGTATATTGACGTGCTCCATTACCCAACGCAAGCAACTGTGGCAAATAACCAGAGCGTGCAATCGGTAAATTCATCTTTTGCGCTTCCAGTGTGGCTTGCGCTTTTGCAAAAGTAGGGTCACTTTTTACTGCTTGCTGATAGACTGTTAAAAGACCCATGGCATGTGCAGCCATAGGCAAAAAAAACAAGGTTGACATAATGGCAACACACAGGCGATGTCGATTATTTTTTATCATAATCATTCCTCAATATACTATCGTCTATAATTTAAAATTCTTCACATAATCTTCAAGATCATCAATACGCAATGGCCTTGAAAAATAAAAACCCTGTAAAATATAACACCCACTTTCATACAAAAAGTCGGCCTGTTCTTTTGTCTCAATGCCTTCTGCAATTAATATAATATCCATTGCTCTAGCTAACGAAATAATACTTTTGATAATATTTTTACAATTCACATCCGTTTCAATACATTGCACAAATGATTGATCAATCTTAATTACTTTAATGGGCAATTCTTTTAAATGTGTGAATGATGAATACCCCGTTCCAAAATCATCCACCGCGATGCATAGTTCATTTGAAGCAGGTCGATTAAACTGATTTTTTAATTGCTCTCTGTTTTGCAACAAACTGGTTTCTGTTAACTCAAATATAATTCGACTATAATCAATTTTTTTTATCGCAATTTTCTTCAATGCAGACTCAATAAAATTCTCTTCTAATAATTGTTTAGAAGATATATTAACGGAAAATGAAACAAGGTGATTATTAAAATATGCGATGTTATGCGAAAAATGCTCAAAGGCATCCAATGCGGCATCCACAACCCATTCACCAATTAAATTAATTTGACCACTTTCTTCGGCAATAGGAATAAACAAGCTTGGCGCAATGTCGCCATATACTGGTTGCTTCCATCGCAATAAAACCTCAAAGCCAAAAATACTGCTTTTCATTAAATCAATTTGCGGCTGGAAAACAATGCTCAACTCATTTTTTTCAATTGCATGTTTCAATGCATTTTCAATAAAAGCGGTATGTAAAATATCATGGCTAATTTTATCAGTGTATATTTCATAACAGTTTCTACCACGTGCTTTAGCACGATATAAAGCCTGATCTGCTTTTTGAATAATGGATTCTGCATCCACATTCAAAATAGGCTCATGAACATAAGCAATACCAATACTCAAAGTTGTTAAACACTCATGTTCACCCACATAAAATGGCACGCGAAACTTATTTAATAAATTATCCGCCAAAAAAGCGACTTCACCAACGCTATTAATATGTTTAAATACGACTAAAAACTCATCGCCACCAATTCTGGCGATAATATCTGATTTTCTGATGGCCGACTTAAATCGCGCAGCCGCTTGTTTTAATAACTCATCACCGTTTTGATGCCCCAACACATCATTTACTTTTTTAAAGAAATCCAAGTCGACATAAAAAACAGCGAATGCATTTAATACACCTCGCTTGCACTCATAAATCATGGCTTCCACTAATTCTGAAAAATAACGCCGATTAGGCAAGCCTGTTAATGCATCGTGCATTGATAAGTTAATTAATTCATGTTCTGTCTTTTTTAAATTACTGATGTCAACAATTGCCCCAATATACTCGACTTTGTTATCCGACACCTCTGGAATACAGCTGCATCGCACCCATAATTCTTGAGCGTCTTTTGTCAATAATTTGGCTTCCATTTCAAAAGGTAATTTATTCTGTAAATGCACTAAAAACACTTTTAAAAAAGCGGCTTTTTCTTCTGGCAAAAAACATTTAAGCCAACCCTCATCACCCAGCTCTTCTTTAGAATACCCCAGCATGTGACACAAAGGTTCATTCATCGAAAGACAGTTGGCATTGGCATCCACCCTAAAGATACCCGTTCGTGTCACTTTGAGCACCTCGCTCATTTCATTTTGAGCAGGAACTGCTTTATCAGCATCTTGACTGGTTAAAGCACGCTGAATCGCATTTGCTAAACCCACCAGGTTTTGCTTAAGCAGGTAATCAAAAGCACCTTGTTTGATTAGCTGAATGGCTGTTTGATAGCCAATTGCACCAGAAATAATGATGATTGGCGCTGTAATTTTTTTTTCTTTGATGATGTTGATTGCCTTCGTTGCGCCAATACCGGGCACATCATAATCCATCAAAATCACATCAAATTGATCTGTATCTAATTTTTTACAAAATTCCTTTTCCTCATCAACCACCGTAATTTCAACAGAATAAGGCTGATCTTTTAAGGCAAGTGCAACCAGCTCAGCATCAACGCCATTATTTTCCAGATGCATGATTTTTATTTTTTTTGTATTTTCCATCTTATTGTCACGGCACGTTAACCAATTGTTATATTTTGTTATTTCAAGTTATAATGTACAAGTTATACGCTAATATAACAAGCAAGAGCACCAGTGGTATCGGAACGATAAAACAACAACCAGGACGTTGAAGAGGGAGTGACATGTCGATCAAAGCGCTTTTTCAACGATTCAAAAACTACTACCAAATACGCATCAGGACACGACTTGATGCTTTGCTGATTAAAACTGGTAAAGCGCTTAATCTCAACATGCTCAAACAGTGGTGCTCAGTCGTTACATCTCAATGCAAAAAAATAACGCTCCAAATCCGCCCTATTTTCTTGCTGCTTGCTCGCAAAATAAAAATTTTTTTTGCTTTCTTTCTAAAACCGCTTTTTATCATTCAAATTTATATTACTGGTGCTTTCACCTTTATTAAAAATCACCTTCTTTATTTTACGAAAAAATACTGGGAAAAGTTCAAACAAATTAAAATTCGCAAACAACGCATCGGCGAATATATAGACCAGCAAACTGCAAAAATAAAGCGGCTTGCTTGGGTGCAAAATTTTCTAGATGCTTCTCAATATGATACGCGAAAACCAACCTTGGTGAGCACCTGTTTTGCTAATATTTTAGCACTGGTTTTTCCACTGGCGTTAATGCAGGTGTATGATCGCATCGTTCCCAATCGCACATTGAGCACACTCACTTTTCTAGCAATTGGCGTGATATTCACTTTTTTCATTGAAGGATTACTTCGAGTCATGCGTGCTTACATTAATTTATGGGCTGATACAAAATATGAATTCTCTCTAGAGAAATCAGCGTTTAGTAAAATTATGAATGCGCCAATGTATGTCGCAGAAAAAACGGATGTGGGCACACGCTTAAAACAATTCAACATGCTAGACCAACTGAAAGGATTTTATAATACACAGTTACTCACTTCAGCATATGAAATCCCTTTTCTGCTGATTTTTTTATTTGCGATTGCATTCTTAGGTGGCTGGTTATTTTTAATACCTTTGCTGGCCGCTGTGTTAACAGGCTATATCACGCTGCGTTTTTCAAAAAATTGGGAAACCTTGCTGGAAGAAAAACTGACCTTTGAAGCAAAAGAAAGTGATTTCATCATCAATGTCCTAACGGGCATTCACACTGCAAAATCGATCGGCATGGAAGAGTTATTAATTCGTCGTCACGAACGCTTACAAGAATCTGGAACTGCTATCAACTACCTAAGCAGCGTACATGATGGCGACTTAATCACAATCAAAACTATCTCTAGTCAAGCCATTATTACACTTACTGCTACATTTGGTAGCATGCTGGTTATTCATGGTGATTTGGCAATTGGTGGTTTAGCTGCTTGTATTTTATTATCAGGTCGAGTCATGCAACCACTCGATCGTATTTTAACAGCACTTAATCGTTTAAGCATGATTAATATCATGCGTAAAAAATTAGATACCATTTTCACTCTACCTTCTGAAACAGTGGGCGAAAATAGTCAGCTGATCATTTCTACAGGTGAAATCACGCTAAAAAATATCAGTTTTGAATATAGCGATAAACCCGAGTCCAAAATATTAGAAGACATTAATCTGACCATTCCAGCCAATGGCTTGGTTGGCATTATTGGAGAAAATCAATCTGAAAAAACAGCGCTGTTAAATATTTTATCTGTTGTCGCAAAACCCAGCGCAGGCGAATATTGTGTCGATGGGGAAAATATTGAACGATACAATATGGGTATGTTGCATAAAAAAATCGCTTATTTGAATCGCGTTGGGAAATTATTTCGCGGAACGATTATGGATAATTTATCTGCATTTGATGAGCAGTTAATCCCTACTGCACGGCGCTTGGTTGATCGGCTTGGTTTAAACGCCATACTATCAAAATTACCCAATGGATATGACACTTTTGTGGGTGAAAAGGCGGTTGAAGCATTGCCAGGTGGCGTCATGAATTTAATTTTCATTATTCGCGCACTTGTGAATAAACCTAAAATTGTATTATTTGATGAAGCCAATATTAATTTAGACACCCATTACACACAAAGCATGGTTGATTTATTGGTTTATCTAAAGGAGCAAGCCAGTGTCATTGTTTTTGCAAGAAAACAATCAACCATTGCGTTGATGGACGTGGTTTATACTTTAAAAAATAAAAATATAACTCGAGTCGAGCATGCAGAGTAAATTACCCACATTAAATCGTTGCTTAAAGCCTTTATTAAAGCTATTAAAATGGCAAGGTGATGAACTAACTTTATTTGAAAGCTTGCCGCACTTCTCAGACGTTGAAACGACTGAGCAATTTCAATCGGTACTTAAAAATTTAGGATTTGAAAGCAATACCATTTCTTTAAAAATACAACAACCTGATGAACGATTATTTCCCTGTCTTTTATTGTTGAATGACGATGATTCTCCAAAAATATTAATTGAAAAAAACAAATCGGGGCTGTTAATTTATGACAGCAAAACAGATAAAAATATAACCATTCCAGATTCAAAAATATCTGGTGTGCTGATTTCTTTTAAAAAAGAATCGGCAGCAACACATAAAGAAAAAGCACAACACTGGTTTCAACGGATATTATTTTCTGAAAAAAAATTACTGTTTTTTGTTTTCTTTTTAATTGTCTTGCAAACGCTATGTATGGTTGTTCCTTCTCTTTATGTAATTGGCCTTTATGATTTTGTTATTACCTCCAATTCATTTGGTATGCTGCTCGCCTTTTTTATTGGTATTTGCATTATTTTTATTGCACTTAGTGGGATCATGTTTGCTCGAACCCGTTTTTTAGGGTACGTCGGTATACGTATACAAAAAAATATTGGCAATGCTATTTTCAAACAACTTTTAAAATTACCTCCTATTTACACAGAAAATGCATCCGTTCCAATGCAAATTATGCGATTAAATGATTTTAATGTTTTGCGCAGTTTTTTCAGTGGGTCGCTATTCGTTACCACTTTAGAGTTCCCTTGCATCAGTATTTATTTTGCAGTGGTCTGGCTTGTTGGAGGGGTTTTAGTTCTTATTCCTGTCATTGCATTAATTATTTCATTTTTATTATCCATTATTAGCTGGCGCACATCACGATCCAGCATTGGGAACAGCGCTTCGGCAGCAAGTGATCATAAAGATTTTTTATTAGAATCATTTTGGGGATTGCGTTCATTACAATATGCTGGATTACAGGAAAAATGGATTTCTCGTTTTCGTGAAATCAGCGCAAAGGCTTGCTATTTTAGTAAAAAACTACAATTTACCAGTCAAGTCAATGATATTGTTTTTAACATACTCAGCATGATGACCGGATTAGCTACCTTAGTTGTCGGAACCATTTTAGTTATTAATAATCAATTAAATCTCGGTGCCTTGATTGGTACCATGTTCATGATCTGGCGTATTTTAACTCCTATTCGATCAATCAATACCATGCTGCCTAAAATCATGCAGCTAAAAATCAGTGCCAAGCATATCAATGACCTAATGAATTTGCCCGCTGAATTACCAACAGAGCGACAATGGAAAAATGCACCTCGATACATTGTAGGTGCCCTTGAGTTTTCACAAGTCACTTTTCGATATCCCAATACAGATTCACCCGCACTTAAAAATATTAGCTTTACAATCAAAACAGGTGAAATGCTCCTGGTTATCGGACCCAGCGCTTCTGGAAAAAGCACCATGGCAAATTTAATACTGGAAATCTATTCTCCACAAGCAGGACATATTTATATTGACGGGCATAACATCAAACAATATGACGTAAATATTTTACGTAAAAACATTGCTTACGTTCCGCAACGCACCGAATTATTTTATGGCACAATCGCACAAAATATTGCATTTTCACAGCCACTTGCCTCACAAGAGCAAATCATTGAAGCTGCAAAAGCGGCCAATTTACTAGATGATTTAAATTTACTGCCGGAAGGTTTGAATACGCCCATTCGATTTTATAGCGATGAGAAATTAGGTGCTGCTTTTTGTCAAAAAATAAATTTAGCCCGTGCTTATTTACGTGATGCACCCATCCTGATTATGGACGAACCCACCGGCACACTAGATGAAGAAAGCACAAAAGTATTTGAAAATTTTTTATTGCAAATAAAAAAGAAAAAAACCATTATCATATTTGGACACAATACGCGGTTTCTCTCACTGGCTGATACAGGCATGATATTGTATGACGGCTATATTGTGAAAAGCGGTGAACCAAAAACGATTATAGAAAATTTACCGCAAGGGATGATATGACAACCGAAGAAAAAAAACCAAACATTGAGCAATTACAGCAATTATCCATTGCCAATTTACTTGAGGAAGGCAGCTATCCTTTATTGCTAAAACGCAGTATTTATTTTATTGCATTAATCTTATTTGCATTAATTTTATGGGCAAGTTTTACTAAATTAGATGAAGTTGCTGTCAGCTTTGGTGAAGTACAACCTATTAAAGAAATTGAATCTGTTCAGCATCTAGAGGGCGGCATTGTTGCTGCTATTTATGTTAAAAATGGAGATGAAGTTAAAAAAGGTGAGAAGTTAATTAAACTAGACCCCGAGCAAGTTGCTTCCGAACTGCAAAAACTATCAGGACGTGAAGCCTCATTAAAACTAGACATCACCAGACTCAATGCTTTTATCAACGAAACCCCACTTCCCATGATTCCATGGCGCGATGCAACGACCACTTCTCGTTTTAATACACCTGAAAATCACGAAAAAATAGAGGGTATGTTACGCGAAAGCATGGATCTCTTAAACAAACAAAATCAAGAAAGAGATAATCAGCGCGCAATCTATTTAGAAAAAATCCATCAAAAAAAATCACAATTACAGCAATTTTTAGACAGCAAGACAGAACTAGAAAAAAAATATAAATTGGATAAACAAGAAGAAGAAATGTATGGCCCATTGGTGAAGGAAGGCTATGTTTCTCGAAAAGAATATTTAACAGCACAACGCAACAGCATTGAATCATTTGCAATCATCAAACAAACGGACGCAAAAATTAATGAGGCTAAAAGTGCATTGGAAGAATCACAAAATGAATTGGAAAAATTAAATAACAGCTTTAAAAAAGAATCCTTAAAAGAATTAAATCAACTCAATGGTCAATTAATTGAAGTGTTTTATAATATTCAACGTTTAACTGCGCTCAGCAAAAGATTGGTTGTAACCGCACCTGAATCTGGCATTATCAAAGGATTAACACTCACGCCTGGTCGAGTCATTGCCCCTGGAGATAATATTCTGGATATCGTTCCAACCAATGGTTTGATGCAAATTGAATGTAAAATCAGCCCGCATGATATTGGACATGTGCATATTGGTGATCCCGCAAAAATCAGAGTAAATGCTTATGAGTTTACACGCTACGGCTCTGTCAAAGGCACCGTCAATGAAATTTCTGCCTCTACTTTTTTAAACAAAGATGAATTGCCCTACTACAAAGCAAAAATTTCAATAGAGAAAAATTATGTTGGGGATAATCCAAAATTAAACCAACTTAAACCAGGGATGACAGTTGAAGTGAATATTGTCACTGGTAAAAAATCAGTTATGTCTTATTTAATTAGCCCTATTACACGTGGATTAAAAAGCTCATTTAGAGAAAGATAAACAAGAATATTACATGTAATCAATATAATCGATATGCTGGAAGGCAATAGTGGATCCATCATCAACTGTAACTGTACCGCCAGCATCTGCCGAATCAAATGTCAATCGTGTTACACCATGGCCTTGATCTGAAGTGGTGTAACTGGTTTCGCTACTTACATTCCAAGTACCATCAATAACACCCACGCCTCTCAAGAAAACACCGTCATTACCCGCGCCGGTTGCACCATCACCACCATAATAAGTGGCTGTGTTATTGCTATCACCATAGACATGCACCAACACATCATCACCATTATCACCATAAATGGTATCTGTACCGCCATTATTTGATGTGTGAATGATGTCATTACCCGCATCGCCATGAATCGTATCATTACCTGTTCCGCTCACGATCACATCATTACCTGAACCAGCATTGATCACATTGGTTGCCCCGCTACCACTTTGAATGTAATCCGCATTGTTACCACCATTAATTGTGTCATTACCTGTTCCACCAACCATGATATTAATTTTATTTGTATCACCAGTCAGTGTTTCTGTTCCTGTTGTGCCAGTTGTCGTAACACTGCTATTTGAACCCCAAATAAAATCATTCGCACTTAAATCAAATGCATTAAAGTTAGATAATTGAATTGACCAATCAGCTGTACCATCACCACCAAAATCAACACTCACAATTGTATCAGAACCACTTTGCGTCCAAATGACTTGATTAGTCGCGCTACCAAAACTGTCATCACCTAATAAATTATAGGGCGTAGAAACCAATGTGCTGATATCAATTTTATCACCTTCGTTTGAATCATAACTGCCCGATGAAGTATTAAAGTCTGTGATAATATCTCGCGCTGAAGCGTCACCAGATGAATAAGAGGCATTACTCCAAACAAACGTATCTGCACCAGTGCCGCCTGTTAATGTATCTGAACCAAAAGACAATCCTTCTAGCGCAACACCGTATTTCAAGGATAAGTATTCTTGAATAATCGAGATATCTGCTTGGCTTAAAGCGGCATGGTAAGTGATGATTTCGGATATATCCCCATCCATAAAAGTAAGACCGGTTGCAGCGCCTACCACATTGTTTCCACCTGTATTATTTAAAGCTGTTGTTGCTGTGGTGCCTGTAAAACCACCATTGACTTCTACCGTCTTACCCCATGTATTGTCATAATTACTGCTGAGCACATAAACATGGTCAATGGATATTGGGCCACCTACTGTATCTGTGTCATGGGTGTACCAATTATCTCGCAACGTGCCAGGGGGTCCAAAAATACGTAATGACGTATCGTGATTTGGAGAGCCTGTTCCGGATCCCAAAACACCTGAAGGGTAATCAAGAGAAAATGTATCGACAGAAGCCACGGCAAACAAACCATAACTGTTATTTCCTGCTTGAACCAAACTGCCATTGGGTAAAATGTAATAATCATTAACGCCATCAAAGGTGAGTGCTGCGCGTCCGTTGTGCGTGCTGTCGTAACCGAATGTTGCATAATTAGCAGCTGACAGCGCATTCCCATCATTATTGTTACCTGATTTGTCTTGCCAACTTGCAATCGCACCACTTGATGATGTGCCATTTGCGTTAATATCTGATGCATCTAACCAAACAGACATATTAGCAATGGTTGAGCTTGTAAACGCTTGGTTGTCCGCATAAATGATGTCATTACCTGCACCACCAGAGATGGTGTCACCACCATATCCACCCGTAAGTGTATCCGCACCACTGCCGCCTGTGATTGTATCTGCACCTGTGCTACCCACAATATTGGTATTTACACCATCCTTACTGGAAACAGTACCTGCTGCACTTAAAGTAACTTGACCCGTACCGCCAATCACGACTGCTTGAGGCGCACTCACATCACTGGTGTCTAAACTTAAGGTGTAAGTTTGATTATTAATTTCAACGGAACCATTATCTGATGCTGCAACAAATGCATTACTCATAGCAGCAGTACTATTACCACTCAATTGAATAACATCAATACCTGTTTTATTGGCCAATTCAGCAGTGGTGATAGTCGCTGCATTACTGAAAATTAAAGTATCTGTGCCGCTGCCTGCTGTGATGGTATCAGCAGCGCTGAAGTTAGCTTCATTAGTTATAAATGTATTATTACTTGATGTGCCTTCAAGAGTATCGGTACTGCTCGTAAGCGCGAATTCAGCATTGATACTGTTAGCGGGCAAGGTAAAATCACTTCCACTTAATGTAGTTGCATTAAAGTTTGATAATTGGATTGACCAATCTGCTGTGTTATCGCCACCAAAATCTAAACTGACAATGGTGTTAGCACCACTTTGTGTCCACCATAATTGATTTGCCATATCAGCGCCAGCACTGCCATTACCTAACACAGAAATGGGTGTTGAAACCAATGTACTAATGTCAATTTTATCTCCTTCACTGAGATTAAAATCAGTGATCACATCACGTGCTGAAGCGTCACCTGATGAGTAAGAAGCATTACTCCAAACAAAGGTATCCGCACCGGTGCCGCCTGTTAACGTATCTGAACCAAAAGATAGTCCTACTAAAGCAATACCGTATTTTAAAGATAAGTATTCTTGTACTGTTTGGATTTCAGCGCCAGTGAGATTTTTTTCGAAAAAAAGAATTTCAGAAATATCACCATCCATATAAGCGCTACCCGTAGCAACCCCAATCGCATTCCCTAACCCAGAGTTATTCAGCGCAGTGGTTGCTTTTGTGGCAGTATTACCGCCATTGACTTCTACAGTTTTACCAAAAGTATTGTCGTAGGTGGCACTTAATACGTAGGCTGTGTTAATGCTAATGGGACTTGTTGTTGTATCTAGGTCATTGCTACTCCACCAGTTATCTCTGAGGTCACCGCCGTTGATAACACGCATAGATGTGTCACGATTAGCAGTTTCTCCACCTGAAGCATAAATACCAGTGGTTGTTGCTATAGTGTCAACAGAGGCAACAGCAAAACCGCCATAGCTATTATTACCTGCAGAAATAATAGTTTCATTGGGCAAGCGGTAAAAATCATTCCCATCAAAAGTTAAAACCGCACGACCATTATGCGTACTGTCATAACCAAAGGTTGCATAATTAGTAGCAGCATCTGCTGTGGCAGTGGCAGCATTAGCGGATAAGTCTTTCCAATTAGCGATGCTACCGCTGACAACTGATCCATCCCCATTGACATTGCCTGCATCAAACCAAACGGTCATACCAGAAATAGTACTGTTGGTAAAAGCCTGGCTGTCCGCATAAATAATATCATTACCTGCACCACCAGAAATCGTGTCGCCACCATAACCACCAACTAAAGTATCTGCACCAGATCCACCAGTAATCGTATCTGCACCTGAGCTACCTACAATATTGGTATTTACACCATCCTTACTTGAAACAGCACCCGCTGCACTTAAAGTGACTTGACCCGTACCGCCAATCACGACTGTTTCAGGTGAGCTGACATCACTGGTGTCTAAACTTAAGGTGTAAGTTTGATTATTGATTTCAACGGAACCATTATCTGATGCTGCAACAAACGCATCACTGATCGCAACGGTACTGTTGTCACCAAGCTGAATGACATCAATACCCGTTTTATTGGTCAATTCAGCAGTGGTGATAGTCGCTGCATTACTGAAAATTAAAGTATCTGTGCCGCTGCCTGCTGTAATGGCATCAGCAGCGCTGAAATTAGCTTCAGTGGTTGTAAATCTATCATTACCTGATGTGCCTTCAAGACTATCGGTACCACTAGTGAGCACGAATCCAGTGGTAACGCTGTTAGCAGGTAAGGTGAAATCACTGATGCTTAATGTAGTTGCATTAAAGTTTGATAATTGGATTGACCAATCTGCTGTGTTATCACCACCAAAATCTAAACTGACAATGGTGTTATCACCACTTTGTGTCCACCATAATTGATTCACAATATCAGCGCCAACACTGCCATTACCTAACACAGAAATGGGTGTTGAAACCAATGTACTAATATCAATTTTATCTCCTTCACTGAGATTAAAATCAGTGATCACATCACGTGCTGAAGCATCACCCGATGAATAAGAAGCATTAGTCCAAACAAACGTATCCGCACCGGTGCCGCCTGTTAACGTATCTGAACCAAAGGATTTGCCCTCTAAAGCAACACCATATTTTAAAGATAAGTATTCTTGAATAGTTAAGATATCTGCTTGGCTTAAAGCAGCATGGTAAGTGATAATTTCAGATATTTCGCCGTCCATAAAAGTAGGACCCGTTGCAACGCCCACGGTATTGTTTACACCTAAATTATTTAAAGCAGTTGTTGCTGTGGTTCCTGTAAAACCACCATTCACTTCTACGCTTTTTCCAGAGGTATTGTCATAGTTACTACTGAGCACATAAGCATGGTTAATGGATATAGCACCACCCACCGTATCTGTATCATTAGAAAACCAGTTATCCCGTAGCGTGCCAGGTGGTCCAAAAATACGTAACGAGGTGTCTTGATTGGCTAAAGTTGTCCCAGATCCCAAAACACCTGAAGGGCTACTAAGAGACAGCGTATCTACAGAAACAACAGAAAATAAACCATAACTACCATTTCCTGCCTGAACCAGACTGCCATTTGGTAAAACGTAATAATCGTTTGATCCATCAAAGGTGAGCGCTGCGCGTCCATTGTGCATACTGTCATAAGTAAGCGTTGCATAGTTGGCAGCCGACACAGCTGCACCATCATTATTATTACCTGATTTATCTTGCCAACTTGCAATAGCACCATTTGATAATGTGCCATCTGCATTAATATCTGATGCATCTAGCCAAACAGACATATTAGAAACGGTTGAACTTGTAAACGTTTGCTTGTCAGCATAAATGATGTCATTACCTGCACCACCAGAAATCGTGTCACCACCATAACCACCAACTAAAGTATCTGCACCACTACCACCCGTGATCGTATCTGCACCAGAGCTACCGACAATATTGACATTAACACTCTCTTTTGCAGAAACAGTACCTGCTGCACTTAAAGTAACTTGACCTGTACCGCCAATCACGATTGCTTGCGGTGCACTCACATCACTGACATCTAAATTTAACGTATAAGTTTGGTTGTTGATTTCAACGAAACCACTATCTGATGCTGCAACAAATGCATTACTAATCGCAACGGTACTGTTGTCACCAAGCTGAATGACATCAATACCTGTTTTGTTTGCTAATTCTGCTGTAGTAATCGTAGCGGCATCGCTAAATATTAATGTATCTGTGCCACCACCTGCTGTGATTGAATCGGCTGCTGAAAAATTGGCTTCTGTCGTAGTAAACGTATCATTGGAAATACCGGTTGCAAATGTATCAATACCGCTAGTGAGTGTCTTACTATCTGCTTCATCACTCACCGTCACTGCGACATCATAATTCGAAGAAGTAGCGCCATCACCATCATTGACGGTTAATCGAATTGTACGAGAGCTTGTTGGTGCATCCACCGTATTTTGATAACTGATTGCTTGAATTAAAGCATCTACCGCCGCAACGCTTGCATAGACACCATTAAAGGTAACCACTAAATTGTTACCGTTACTACCATTGCTTGAAATAGTCCCAATGTTATTACCTTCATAACTGACTGTTGATCCAGACACGCCAATTTGCCCAATACCTGTCCCTTGATTTTGAATTGATAATTGATCTTCTGCGCCACCACCCGATGCATAAGCAATGGTCACATTACCACCATTAAAATCGCTGCTATCTGGATCAGTCAATACAACGCTGCTATCGAGCACTTGTGCTGCACTACTCACTGTGTTTTCAGCATAGGATGCCAATGTTATAAAACCAATCAACGTTGGCGGATCATTAACACCAGCAATAACAACTTGAAAACTACCATTTGCACTTAAGCCTCGCGCATCTACTACCCGAAAACTATAACTATCAATCAGTGTCTGACCCACCTTCAATGCTTGAACCACATTCAATGCATTATTAACTGCGTAACTATAAGTACCGCTTGAATTTAAAACAGCAAAACTACCATAAGAGCCTGTTGTACTACCGGAAAAACTAATGGCATCTCCATCAGGATCACTACCAGGCAACCCACCTGTCACAACAGCGCTATCTCCAAAAAGATTTAATAAAACTGATCCTGCGTTCGGTGCGTGATTAGGCGGTGGAGGGGGTGGTTTGGTTGCCGTTGTCGTGGTTGTAGTGCTTGTCGTACTGACTGGTGTACTGACTGCTGGCGATGAGGAAACCACATTAATAACTGTAGATGGCGTAGAAACTGGCGCAGATGGCGCGAACAAACTGCTTGATGAAGCAGAAGAACCTGTCGCTGCATCAGAAGATGAAGTGGATGCAGTTGAATCAGATGAGGTTCCAAATGGAGAAGCAACACTGCTGCCTAACCCAAGAGCGTCTGGCAAATTGAGTGCAGCAGTAGCAGCTAAAGCGGCTGCGGCTGCTTTAGCTGCTACTGCCGCTTCGCCTGAAAAAGAAGACTGTTGAGAAAAACCACTTATTCTATTTTGAACACCGCCAAGCCCAAAACTTCGACCATAGGCATTACTATCAAAACCATCCGCGGAAACTTGTGTAATTTGAAATTGATAACCACTGTATTCATGACCTAAAAACCCCGATCCTTTTTCACCTTTTTGCCCATCACTGGATTCTGAAGCAGACACTCTCTTGATAAGAAAATCGACTGCTTCTATTTTGCTATTTTGGTTATCGGCAAGAGATTGTTCAGGTTTAACGTCATTCACGCGTATTTCATTCACTGAAATAATGGCTGCTGATTCTTGAGTTGCTCTGGTTGTTAATTCACTGGGCTTTTCAACTTGCTCACCTTTTGTCACCTTGCCGTAGTGTTCTGAAAGCGCAAAGCGAGGTTCAGGCACACTAACACTCCCAACTCTCGCATCAGGAGTCACTTGCAAAGCCGAACTCGCCGGCTGTTCAGCGCTCACTGCAGGATCATCCGTGACACCAGGCGGCTGAACATGTTGAGGAACCAATTTATCACTCAAAATACACCTCACCTAACCATAGATAATAAAACCCCTTTCATAGAGTTAAGTATAGTACAATTTATAATTTTTTCTTAATGTATCGAAAAATAAGTATATCGGAACATACTGATAAAATTGATTATTTCTTTGGTGTATTTTAAAGCGTCTCCCTTAAACTATAAAAGCCAAGGCTGCCATAACATCGAGCGCATTTCAGTTAAATTTTGAAACTCGGCTGACACATTAGGCTTCTCACTTAAAAGTGAGCTTGCACACAGTGCCAACAATTTGTTTCATCTTATGTATCGTGTTGGCTCGAGTATAAAAGCCTTAGGCTTTCTCACGGATAACTATAGACGAGGAATGTGCATTTTACCAAAAAATTGAAATAAATATTTTTATTTTTCGACAAATTGCAACGTAACTTAAAGGTTATTTCAAGCTGTATTTTATTCTTCGCGTGGTTTTGCCATGCGCACAACAGCCGGACGGCCATGCACATCTTTTCCATTCATCGACAGTGCTTTTTTCGCATCTTTGAGATTAACAAAAGTAACAAATGCAAATCCTTTTGATCTGCCCGTACGCATGTTTTTAATTAAACGCACATTACCCAACTCGCCAAATTGTGAAAAAATATGTTTCAATTGATGCGCATTAATTTGGTACGGCAAATTGCCTACATACAACTGTTCATTCTCAGGATAATGCTGTCTTGTTTTAGCACGCATCCTTCTTTTGATACGTATCACTAATAATAATAACAATAAAACAACAACGGCAATCACAACATAAACAGACATTGAAAAAATTGGCATGCAATACTCACTTATAATATAGATGAAAATGAAAGATGAATGTCATTGTAAAAAAGCAATGCAAATATGTAAAGGTAAACAAGCGTTTCACAACAGGTAAAACGCTTGTTTAAAAAATATTAGACTGTAAATTTGTAACTGGCGCCGGCATAGGCAGCATAAGTAGCAGGAACTTGATTGCTCGCTGCAAATGACATCAAACCTTGCACACTGACGGCAATATTGTCATTCACATTATAAGCCGCACCCACACCAAATTCAGGGACCACGCTGTCTTTGCGCGCACCAAATACATCTTTTGTGTGCAAACGCATGACACCTGCTTTACCAAACGCATCAAATTGATCATGCAACGGATAGATACCTTTGCCCAATAAACTCCAACCGCTGGCTTCCGCATTGCTTGGCGCATGAAAGTCTGCATAACTCAATTCAAGCGCAACATAACGACAAAATTGATAACCCACATTCGTCATTAAAGCAAAGCCACGCAAATCTTTGGCGGGCACATTCTGATTTTGAAAAGCCACTTTGCTGTAACCCATATTACCACTGATATAAAAACCGGCCGTGCTACCACTCGTTGTATAAGCAGGCACTGCTTGCGCTGTATTTTCTGTATCCGCAAAAGCAGTTGCGGTTACAGCAGCGCTCGCAATAAAAGCAAAAATGATTTTTTTCATGTTTTTTATCCTTAAAAATTTTTGAGGAAATTATGTGTAGAGATCATTCGAATGTCAAACAAAAAAAGGCGCCGAAGCGCCCTTTTGAAAGATACAAATAAACAATTACACGTTAAATTTGTAGCTTACACCAGCCAAGATATCATTTGTGTAAGGAATGTTAACCTTTGCACCGCTCTTAGTGAAGTTAGTTCGGAATGTGTAAACATCTTGTAATGTCAATGCCACATTGTGGTTAATATTATAAGAAGTACCCAAACCTAACATAGGAGTCCACGCGCTGCCTGTTAATTTACCAATAGTAGCGCCACTCTGATCCGTGTTTTCATGCATATCAACTGCACCCGCTTTCGCAAATACATTAAACTGATCGTTGATTGGCAAGATACCTTTTACATCAGCACCAAAACCACGGAGTGTCGTTTTATAGGTTTCACCACCAGGAAATGACGCTTTACCTTGACCAAATTGTGAATAACCACCTTCAACCGCTACGTATTGGTTAAACTGGTAGCCTACATTTGCATTCCAAGCCAAACCACTGCGATCTAACTTAGTTGGAGCGCCGAAAAAATCAGATTTTTTATAACCTACATAACCATAACCCAACGCACCACTTACAAAAATGCCAGCAGCGTTGTTGTTTGAAGCAGAATTATTATCATAAGCAGCCGTGCTTCCACCTGCGGCAGCCATGCCCACTGTTGCCAATGCAGCTGCACTGACGAAACTTACGATTAATTTTTTCATGAAAAATTTCCTGTTTAGTTAATTAAACACTGAGATACAAACCACAGTGCGCGCAGTATGCATAAGCGATTTTTGAAAGTCAACATAGCACTTTTAGCATTTTTTGCTGTGTTTTATTCTGAAATGGACGTGATGGTAATTAGCGCTGCTGGTTGCTATTTTGACAGTAAAAAAAATAACACGCCTGATTTTATAATTTTACGTTTTTAAAAAAATAATGCATAATGCAAAATCGATTTTATATTGAAAAATACGAGAAAAAAATGACATCACCACAACACCACAAGCTTATTATTTTAGGATCCGGCCCTGCTGGTTACACCGCATCTGTTTATGCCGCACGCGCTAATTTACAACCTGTTTTACTCACGGGCATGGAACAAGGTGGGCAATTGATGACTACAACCGATGTCGATAACTGGCCCGGTGATGTCGAAGGTTTACAAGGTCCTGCGCTAATGGAACGCATGCTCGCCCATGCCAAACGTTTCGACACAGATGTTATTTTCGACCACATTCTTGAAACCCAATTACAAAAAAGCCCCTTCTATTTAAAAGGCGAAAATGCCGAATACACCTGCGATGTCTTAATTATTGCAACCGGTGCATCCGCACGTTACTTAGGCATTCCATCGGAACAAGCTTTTCGTGGCAAAGGGGTTTCTGCTTGCGCAACGTGTGATGGATTTTTTTATCGTAATAAAAAAGTCGCTGTGATTGGTGGTGGTAATACGGCTGTTGAAGAAGCGCTCTATTTAGCTAACATTGCATCGCACGTGACCATTGCGCATCGTCGCGATACATTTCGCGCAGAAAAGATATTAATTGATAAACTAAAAAACAACCCAAAAATTCATATTGTGTATGATTCCGTTTTAGATGAAGTGCTCGGTGATGACAAAGGCGTGAATGGCGCGCAATTAAAAAATGTGAAAAACAATGAAACGCAACACATCGATGTTGATGGCGTTTTCATTGCTATTGGCCATGACCCCAATACCAAAATATTTAAAGGTCAATTAACAATGAATGAATCAGGTTATATTCAAACCAAAGGCGGGCAAGCTGGCGCTGCAACATCAACAAACATTCCGGGTGTTTTTGCAGCAGGTGATGTCGCTGATCACGTATACCGTCAAGCCATTACGTCTGCTGGATTTGGGTGCATGGCAGCACTGGATGCAGAGAAATATCTGGATCAATTAAAATAATCTGCGATAATGCTCTATCAATTTAAAAATAAGGTCAGTTAAACAATGCCAAAAGAAGAATCGATTGAAATGGCCGGCGTGATTATCGAAGCGCTGCCCAATACCACATTTAAAGTGAAATTAGAAAATGGCCATATCATCAACGCCCATATTTCTGGTCGCATGCGCAAAAACTATATTCGTATTTTAACGGGTGATGCCGTGATGGTCGAATTAACGCCGTATGATTTAAGCAAAGGCCGTATTATTTTCCGTGATGCCGGAAATAAAAAGCCAACAACCGATGCCAACGAACAATCTTGATCAAACAAAAGCTAAAATTTTACTTTGCGCAGGACAAAAATTAACTTTCAGATGAAATGAACAGATAACTCGCTGATTTATAAAAAATCCATATAATTCGTTTCGACTAAAAAAGGAACTTATTATGGACAAAACCAGCGAGTTGAAGA
>Ga0210044_10000382_pt1 | contig 66447 bp, 53 predicted proteins | sample CryGey13umfilter_2_FD_183959 | JGI IMG/M metagenome (GOLD analysis project Ga0210044, IMG submission 183959) | Groundwater microbial communities from aquifer in Utah, USA - Crystal Geyser 4/9/14 3 um filter (SPAdes) (version 2) | ecosystem: Environmental > Aquatic > Deep subsurface >... | reverse complement strand
TCCGTCGGGTGGTGAACCTGCGCATGAAGGGCGCGAGCATCGCCTGGAGGGAGGACCATGCCGAGGGTGTGCTGCACCTGCGGGCTCACGCGAAGAGCGGCCGATGGGCCGAACTCGAGGCCAGCGTACTCGCGGAGACGGGCTGGCGTCCCACCGCTCGCCGAGCACTCTTGGCGGCGTGAAACCGGCTTTGGATCATCACACCCCCGCCCAACTCGCCGCCGTTTGCCACGTTCGGCTGTTCGCGACCCATCCAAAAGATGGCGCGTACCCGAACCATCGCGCCCACCTACGCCGCCACCCCGGAATATTCGCGCGAGTCGTGGTTTCCCGACGAGCACATCGCCGGCCACCCCGCTACCACCACCCGCGCGCACGGGCGACACGACGAATGACCGCCCTACGCCCGCGGCCAACGCCTGCTTCGTTCAGGCGAATGGTCCTCACGCTTCCCGACCTCAACGCCAAGGATAATAACGCTATGAAATACCTTTATGCCGTCGCCGCTGCACTTCTGACTGGCTGTGGCAACGAGCCGACGCACGATCTGCCCATCACGGTGGATGTTGTGGGCTCTGATGTTGTCTATTCGTGGGAACATGGCCCAGCGTCGGACATCATTGTTCGATACCCAGACGATACGCCATCGCCTCAACCGATCGTATGGATGGTCCTCGGTGGCTACGAGAACGTCATCCCGTCGCCGGTGACCCATGGCGTGCTCTCACCCGCGATGGAGAACCTTGAGGTGTCCGGCACCCTCGAGCCCTTGGTGTCGGGCACCGAGTACCTCGTCGAGGTCAGCCTCTGCTACGCACCCGACGCTGAACAGCCGGGGACACCGCTTGGGCCGAACGCGTGCTGGGTCGAATACGCAGGCTCACAGACATTCACAGCGCCCTAGCAGCACATCAACCCGGATAGTGCTCGTGGCCTACGGCGACCGCGATGAGCGCGCAGGCCCTGGCGTCCGACGCGGCGTCGTGGTGCTTGAGCGGGATGCCCAGGTGATCGCAGACATCCGGCAGCCGATTGCGGGGGAGGCCCCAGCGCTTCTTGGCGGCGCGGACCGTGTCGAGCCACGGGAGCTGCGGCTCGGCCAAGCCGTAGCGCGCACAGCAAGCGCGCAGCACGCCGCGGTCGAAGGGCGCGTTGTGGGCGACCAAGAAGTCGACGCCCTCGATGAGCTCCGCCAGGTGCGGCCACGCGCCGTCGAAGGTCGGCTCATCCTTCACATGGCGCCAGGTGATGCCGTGAATCCCCGTGAACAAGAAGCTGGGCGTCGGCGGCCGGATGAGGCGGTAGCGCTCCTCCACCACGCGCCCATCGTCGACGCGCACGACGGCGAGGGCGCACGCGCTGTCGCGGCTGTTGTTGGCGGTCTCGAAGTCGAGGGCGACGAAGCTGGCCATCAGGGCACGTCCATGCGCTGAAAGGCCGCGACCGAGGCCGTGAAGCTGCCGACGATGACGAGGCACAGCATGACGAGGCCCTGCCACGCCCACGGCACGGTAGGATCCCAGCCCTTCCACGCGTTCATCGCCGAGGAGAACAGCCACGGCTGCACCTGATCGACGATGGTGCCCACCCACTCGTAGCCGCGCGGGTAAGCGTGCAGCGCGGAGGCGACGCCAAGCGCGAGGCCGAGCGCGTAGTCGAGCACGTAGAACAAGAAGACGCCAGCGATGGTGCCCGGCACCGAGCGCGTGAGCACCGACACCGCGAACACGAAGGACACGAGCGCCACATCCGCCAGCCCCGACGCCGCGAAGCCGGCCGAGATGGCGAGGAGCTTGTCGCCCCCGCTCATGAGCACGAGCGAGCCGAGCAAGCAGGGGATCCAGGTGAGCAGGAGCGAGGCGAAGGCCCACGACACGAGCGCGGCCCACTTCGCGAAGAGCAAGGCCACGCGCGGCACAGCGCGGAGCATGTCCTCGCGCAGCGTGCGCGCTTGGTACTCCGCGGCGAAGGTCACGCTGCCGACCAAGATCAGGAAGGTGCCCATCACGAAGAAGTTGCGGGTGCGCAGCGCCCACAGCAGGCCGGAGTGCAGCTCGGGGGGGCTCCAGTCCATGGTGGGAGCGCCGGCGCTGAGCGCCATGCTGGTGCCAGCGGCGAAGGCCGCCCAGCGCCCGCCGTACACGACCATCGGCATCGCCACGCCCATGACGAGCGCGACGATGAGCCCAAGGCGTGCGGGCAAGCGGCTGAGGAGCTTGCTGAGCTCAGCGCGGTAGATGGACAGCATCAGGGTCGGGCTCACTGCACCACCTCCATGAACACGTCTTCCAGGGTGCGCGTGACCGGCACGAGCGCCTCGACCTCGACACCAGCGTCGAGCAAGCGGCGGTTGAGCTGCGCGAGGGGCAGCTCGCCGTAGCGGACGCGAACCCGCCCGGCGGTGCCAGCGCCAGCGACGGTGATGCCGTCAATGGCGCCGAGGGCGCGCTCCAGCGCTGCCTTGTCGGCGGCGCCCACCTCAACGATGCCCTGGCCGCGCGCCTCTTCGATGAGGGCGGCCACGGTGCCCTCGGCGCGCAGCTTACCGTCGCGCAAGATGCCGACGCGGTTGCAGATGGCCTGCACCTCCGCCAAGAGGTGCGAGCTGATGAAGATCGTGATGTCATCGTGCAGCGCGAGGCTGCGAATGAGCTCGCGCATCTCGTGCATGCCCGACGGATCGAGGCCGTTGGTGGGCTCGTCCAAGAAGAGCATCTTGGGCCGGCCGAGCAGGGCGCGGGCGATGCCCAAGCGCTGGCGCATGCCGAGGGAGTAGTTGGACGCGCGATCCTTGGCGCGATCCGCGAGGCCGACGCGCTCCAGCACGCGATCAATCTCGGGCTTGGTCTGCGCGCCGAGCCCCGAGAGCAGCGCCGCTTGCTCCAGGTTGGCGCGGCCGCTCATCCACCCGTGAAAGGTGGGCGTCTCGATGATGGCGCCGACCTGCGCGCGCGCGCGGGTGATGTCCGCCTGCCCAAGCAGCTCGACCCGCCCCGCATCGCGGCGGATCAAGCCGAGGATGCAGCGCATCGCCGTGGTCTTTCCGGCGCCGTTTGGCCCCAAGAAGCCGTAGACGTCGCCCACCTGAACCGTGAGGTCCAAGGAGTCGACGACGACGTGCTTGCCATAGCGGCGGGTGAGGCCGCGGACTTCCATCGCTGTGGTGCTCATGCCTGGAGCGCTAACGCGAGGAGTTACCGGCGCCCGTCACGGGTTACCACAAGCGCCCGACATTCGTGGAGCTCCTATGCGCCTGCTTCTCCTCGCCCTTCCGCTGCTCGCCGCCACCGCGTGCTTCGAAGAGACGCCCTGCGATCGCTACGTCGCCTACCAGTGCGACTGCCACGCCGACGACGCTGGCGTCGACTGCGCCGAACTGCAGCGCGTCTACGCCGACGCCGACCCGGCGCTGCAGGATCAGTGCGCGACGGACCTCACGACGTTGCAGAACGCCGACGACGACGCGGGCCTGATGTGCGCCGCCGACACCGGCCTGTAGCCAACGCGATCGCCAACAATACAGGTAAGACGCCGAGGCTTGAGGTCGTCTGGCACCCGCCGTGCGGAGGCTCAGGCGCTCCCTGGAGCGGGTTCGGATCGAGCAGGGGCGGCTCCTCGTCGAGCGCGAGCGCCACGCCAGGCAGGCCCGCCGGGCAGTCGGCCCCTACGATCGGCTCCCCAGCGACGTCCAGCAGCCAAGCGCCGACGCGATGCGGGCGGGCGTAGAGACCGCCGTCGCCACAAGCCACCTCCGCAGGCGTCGCGCTGCGGCTGGTGATCCCCGCGAGCAGCGGCCCCGCCGCCGTGAGCACGAAGAGCGGCCCGCCCGAGTCGCCGGTGCAGGTGTCCACGCCGTCCCCCCCCGCGACGAGCTCGCCGCCCGGGTAGACCGCCGCGTTGCAGCCGCGCGCGGGGTCGCACAGGGCGTCCTCGACCTGCATCACCCCAGCGAACAAGGCGGTGTTGCCGCGCGTGCCAGCAGATGAGGTCGAGCCGAAGCCCAGGGCGACGACGGTGGTGCCGTTCGCGAGCAGCGCTTGGGCGTCGCAGTCGGGGACCAGGGCCGCAGGGGCGACGGACGCGTCGCGGTCAAGGTGCAGCACGGCGAGGTCATAGGTGGTCCAGGCGTCGGGGTGCTCGTCGCGCCCCACCACGCTCAGGCGCTCTCCGCCTAGCTCATAGTCGTTCGTGTTCAACACGAGCTCGTCGACGCTCGCGTCGCAGTGACCCGCGGTGAGCGCCGTGCGCGGCCCGATGAGCACAGCCGTGCACACGAATTGCCCCTGAGCGAGCAGCGCGCCGACTTGAGGCCAAGCATCGCTCGGCACCGGCGTCCCGCCCACAACCCACCAGCCCGCCGAGGCCGACGCCGTGAGGAACAACGCGAAGAGCGGGAGCAGCATGGGGTGAGCCTAGCGCGCGGCGGCACCAAGCGGAAGTGCAGACCGCGTGATGCACGCGGCGCTGGCCCCAGCGGATCGGCCGCCATATCCAGCGCCCATGGATCTCGAGCAGCTGCTACTCGCCCGCTTCGGACACCCCGCCTTCCGCCCCGGACAGCGGGCGATCGTCGAGCACATCGCCGAAGGGCGCGACGCCCTCGTGGTCATGCCCACCGGCGCTGGCAAGTCGCTGTGCTACCAGATGCCAGCCCTCGCGCGCGGCGGCACCACCATCGTCGTGAGCCCGCTCATCGCGCTCATGAAGGATCAGGTCGACGGCCTCACCGCGCAGGGCATCCGCGCCACCTTCCTCAACAGCTCCATCGGCTCCGCCGAGTACCGCGCCCGCAGCGAGGCCGTCGCGCGCGGCGAGATCGAGCTGCTCTACGTCGCCCCCGAGCGCTTCTCCCCCAAGTTCATTGAGTTCGTGCGCGGCATTGACCTGCGCTTGTTCGCCGTCGACGAAGCGCACTGCCTCTCGCAGTGGGGCCACGACTTCCGCCCGGACTACCTGCGGCTCGGGCACGTGCGCAAGGCCCTCGGCGACCCGCCCACCGTCGCCCTCACCGCCACCGCCACCCCCGAGGTGCAGCGCGACATCGTCAAGACGCTGCGCATCGAGCACGGCGAGGTCTTCATTCGCGGCTTCGACCGCGAGAACCTCGTCTTAGAGGTGGTGGCCACCGCCAAGAAGGTCGACAAGGACGCCCTCCTGGCCGAGCTCGTGCACCCGGCGCCGGCGATCGTGTACTGCGCCACCCGCAAGAACGTGGAGCGCGCCGCTGAGGCCCTGCGAAACGCTGGCGTTCGCTGCGGCATGTACCACGGCGGTCTGGACCCCGAGCAGCGCACGCGCATCCAGGATGACTTCATGTCCGGGCGTATCCCGGTGGTCGCCGCCACCAACGCCTTTGGCATGGGCATCGACAAGGCGGACATCCGCAACATCGTGCACTACGACATGCCCGGCACCTTGGAGGCCTACTACCAAGAGATCGGCCGCGCAGGTCGCGACGGGCGCCTCTCGCGCGCGGTGCTGCTGCACATGCCCGGCGATCGGCGCATCCACGAGTTCTTCATCGACAACGCGCACCCCGCGGCCGACTGGGTGCAGCGCGTCTACCGCTGGCTCCTGGACCAAGGACAGAACCCGGTCTTCGCGCCGGTGGAGGAGATGGCCAAGGCGCTCCCGGATGACGCAGGCGACCGCGCGGTCTCCTCGTGCCTCTCCATCCTGCAGCGCGAGGGCATGACCCGCCGCATCGCGCCCTCCGATCGCGCCGCCACCGTCCACGTGCGCGCAGGCCAAGGCGAGCTCAAGGGAGCGCGCGCCGCCGTCTGGGGAATCATCCAGGAACGAGGCGCGGAAGCAGGCGAGGCGCTCACCTTCCAGCCCGACCTCTGGGCGTCCGAGGCGGGGCTCAACCGCGACCAGCTCATGGCCGCGCTCAAGGGCTTGGAGGAGCGCGGCTTCCTGGTGTTCCGACCCGCGGATCGCATCGGCGGCGTCGAGCTCCTTCGCCCCGAGGATCCGCTGGCGCTCGATGAGGCGGGCATGCGCGCCAAGCGCGGGCGCGAGTACCAAAAGCTCGACCGCATGGAGGCCTACCTCAGCTCCACCTGCCGTCGCCGCTACATCATCGAGTACTTCGGTGAGAAGGCCACCTTTCAGCGCTGCGGCACCTGCGACGCCTGCCGCGACGACCGCCCCATCCTAGAGGGCCCGCGCGTCCTCACCCCGGACGAGCGCACGGTCATCGTCAAGCTGCTCGCTTGCGTCGCGCGCATGGAGCGCCACAGCGGACAGCAGGCGTTTAGCGTCGCCATGGTGGCCAAGACCGCGACCGGCTCGGTGGACGAGACCATCCGCCGCTGGCGCTTCGACGAGCTCAGCACCCACGGCATCCTCAGCGCCAAGAGCGGCGTCGCCTGGAACGCCGGCGAGGTCGCCGATCTGGTCACCCAGTCGGTGAGCGCGGGCCTGCTCTCCGAGAGCTACGCGACCCGCACCCTCGCCGGCAAGGAGCGCACCTACAAAGAGGTGGCGCTCACCCCCAAGGGCTGGGAGGTCATGCGCGGCGAGCACCTCGACCTCGCGCTGAGCTTCCCGCACGCGGACAAGCTCAAGCGGCGCGGCAAGGGCGCGCAGGTCATCGCGCCCGGCTCCGGGCACCTGCTCTCCATCTTGCGCGACGTGCGCAAGCAGCTTGCCGACGCTCAGGACGTGCCCGCCTACGTGATCGCGTCGAACCGCGCCCTTGAAGAGATGGCCCACCTGCGCCCCACTACGGGCAAGGCGCTGCGGACCATTCACGGCATCGGCGAGACCAAAGCCAAGCGCTACGGCCAGCCCTTCATCGACGCGATCCGCGCGTATAACGAGGGCTGACCGCGCCCCGAACCGCGAGCAGCGGCCTTAGGCCTGCGCGTCAGCCTGCGACGCGATCTGCTTGCGGACGTCGTCCATGTCGAGCTTCTGCACCTCTTGGATGAGCTCGTCGAGCGCCTTGGGGGGCAGCGCGCCGGGCTGACGGAAGACGAGGATGCCGTCGCGGAAGATCATGAGCGTGGGGATGCTGCTGATGTTGAGCGAGCCGGCGAGGTCGCGGTTGGCCTCGGTGTCGATCTTGCCGAAGGTGATGTCCGGGTACTTAGCCGCGGCCGCCTCGAAGGTGGGCGCAAAAGCACGGCAGGGGCTGCACCAGGACGCCCAGAAGTCCATGAGGACGATGCCGCCGTCGGTGATGGTGGACTCGATATTTGCGCCGGTGATCTCGATGGACGAACCTGACATGCTGACCTCCTGAGGGACTTCACCGTCCCGCTCGCCCCCTAGATACCCCACCCCCAGGAAGTGTTACAGCCCGAAGTGAAGAAAGCGCGCGAAGCCGCCTGCCCCCCGATGTCGCGGGCTGTCTCGTCCTGTCGAAGCCGCTGTCGCCGTGGTCGTCTGCGCGTATCCTGCGCGCAGGAGAGCTCCGCCATGCGCAAGCCGGTACTACTGACTGTGATCGCGCTCGGGATCAGCACCGCCCTCGCAGCGCCCCCCACCACCCCGCGTGTCCAAGCCCCTGGTCCAACCGCCCACTTGGAGGATGAGCGCAACACCATCGACGTCTTCGAGGCCGCGGGCCCCGCCACGGTCTTCGTCACTCAGAACCAGCTCGTTCGCGACCTGTGGACCCGGCAGACCAGCGAGGTGCCCGCGGGCTCGGGCACCGGCTTCTTGTGGGATACGCAGGGGCACGTGGTGACGAACTACCACGTCGTCGACGGCGGGCGGAGCTTCAAGGTGACGCTGCACGACGGCCAAGCGTATGACGCGCGCGTCGTCGGCGGCGAGCCCCGCAAGGACATCGCTGTGCTGCAGATCGACGCGCCAGCGAGCGCGCTTCAGCCGCTCCCCCTCCCGCCCGAGGGCACCGAGCTCCACGTTGGACAGAAGGCCATCGCCATCGGCAACCCCTTCGGGCTCGATCACACGCTCACCACCGGCGTCGTGAGCGCGATCGGCCGCGAGCTCGCTGGCTACGGCGGCGTCACCATTCGCGACATGATTCAGACCGACGCCTCGATCAACCCCGGCAACTCGGGCGGTCCGCTGTTGGACTCGCGGGGTCAGCTCATCGGCATGAACACAGCCATCTTCAGCCAGTCGGGGAGCTCGGCGGGCATCGGGTTCGCGGTGCCCGTGTCCACGATTCGACGCGTCGTGCCCCAGCTCATCGCCTACGGGCAGGTGAAACAGGTCGGCCTCGGCGTCTCGCTGGTGAGTGACGCGATCGCCCGGCGAGCCGGGGTGGACGGCGTCGCCATCGAGCAGGTGCGCGCCGAGTCACCGGCGGCGGCAGCTGGGCTTCGAGGGCTGCAGCAGGACCCGCGCGGGGCGCGCCTAGGGGACGTCATCATCGGCGTCGATGATGCCGAGATTCACAGCTACGATGACCTCTACAACGCCCTCTTTGACCGAAAGGAGGGGCAAGAGGTGAAGGTCCGAGTGCGTCGTGGGGCGGGCGAGGTCGTGGTGCGCGTGGTACTGACGCTGCTCGACTAGCCCACCTCGCACTACGGAGGCGCAGCGCGTGAGCGCCCCGCTCGAAGCTCCTGGCCCCGCGCTCGCGTCGCTCACCACCGGCGAGGTAGGGCCGCAGCTGTACCGACTCGCGGTGCCGATGGCTTTTGGCCTGCTGTCGGTGATGATGTTCAACGTCGTCGACACCTGGTTCGTGAGCTTGCTCGGCACGAAAGAGCTCGCAGCCATCAGCCTGACCTTCCCCGTCGTCGCGGTGCTCGGCTCGCTCGCGATGGGCCTCGGAATCGGCACCACCTCCGTTCTCTCCCGCGCCATCGGCCGTGGCCAGCTCGACGAGGTCCGCCGCCTCACCACGGACTCGCTGGTGCTCGGCGCGCTCATCGTGCTGCCGATCAGCGTCGTCGGCGTCGCGACGATCGACCCCCTCTTTCGGGCGCTCGGTGCGTCTGCGGAGCTGCTGCCGCTCATTCACGCCTATATGCGCGTGTGGTACTTAGGGACTGTGTTCTTGGTCGTGCCCATGGTGGGCATGGCGGCGATTCGAGCGACGGGGGACACGCGCACCCCCGCTGCGGTGATGGCCTTCGCCGGGCTCATGAACGCCGCGCTAGATCCAATGTTTATCCTTGGTTTTGGCCCCATTCCGCGCCTTGGGATCCAGGGCGCTGCGATCGCGACGGTGCTCGCGCGCGCTACCACGCTCGCCTTTGCGCTTTACATGCTGGGCGTGCGCAAGCAGATGCTCACGTCTCACCCCCCAGGACGCGCCGCCGTGCTCGCTTCTTGGCGGAGGATCCTGGTGATCGGCGGACCTGCGGCGGCGACGAACGTCGCTCAGCCAGTGACCATCGGCATCCTGACCGCGCTCGTCGCGAGCTGGGGTCACGAAGCGGTCGCGGCCTTCGGCACGGGAGGTCGCATCGAGATCTTGGCGATGATCCCCATCATGGGGCTCGGCGCAGGTATGGCGCCCTTCATCGGGCAGAACTGGGGCGCCGGCCACAAGGACCGCGTGGCGCAGTCGCTGCGCGTCGCCGCGCGCGCAGCGGCGGGGCTCGGGCTGATCGGGTGGCTCGCGCTCGCGCTCGCAGCACCCTATGTCGCCGCGCTGTTCAGCGACGATCCGCTCGTGATCAAGCTCATCGTCGTCTACCTGCGCGTCATGCCCTTGGCGCACGGCGCGACCGGCGTCTTCTTTCAAGCGACGAGCGCCTTTAACGCCGTCGGCCGACCGGTCGCCGCGACGTCGTTGACGCTCTTGCGCACGCCAGCGCTCACCGTCGCCCTCGCGGGGACAGGCGCGCTTATCGCTGGCCTAAACGGTGTTTTCGTTGGCGCAGCTGCTGCGGGCCTGGTCTCAGGCGGCGTCGCTTGGGTCGCCGTGGGCGGTCTTCGCCGCGCCCCCCCGCGAATGACATCCTGAGACCGAATAGGCACCGCCACACAGCGTCTGCCGACCCCAAATGGAGCGCCGATGAACACGAAGCTGCTGACCGTCCTCACCCTCTCACTCCCCTTGCTCGGCGGCTGCCACGCCGCGTTCAAGAACCATGTCGGCGCGCTCGGCGACGTGCAGATCAAGACCATCGGCGCCCAGTACCCGCAGGTAAACCTCGCCGGCTCGCAGAACACGACCGTCAGCGGGCCCGACCTCGTGTCCGCCGTCGTCGGCGTCGTGCAGGCCACCAACGAGGCCAACCTCGAGCGCCGCATCAGCCGCGTCGTGGACGCCAAGCAGGTGTCGAGCGCCCTCGTCGACTCCGTGGCCGACAACCTCGGCGACGGCCCTCCGTTCACGGCGGCGGTCGGCAAGGGCGCGGGCAACATCCTGCAGCTCGATGTGCGCCGCTACGGCCTGAACGTGGGCGACCTCGGCAGCCAGGGCAACTTCGACTACGTCGTGCGCATGCGGGTCTACAACAACCAAGCGAACCGCATCTACAACGCGCGCGTGCGCTGCGAGGCCCCCATCGGCTCGCCCGAAGTCGCCGCCCAGGTGCTCGGCGTGGTCAACAACACCCGTCAAATTAACAAGATGTCCGACCAGGAGCTCCAGGCGGCCTTCGACAACGTCGCCACCTGGTGTGGCGAGCGCATCGTCGAGAAGCTTCGCCGCCACGCCGGCTAAGCACGCGCGCGATACAGTGGCCCCATCGGAGGCCACTGTGTCGCTCGTGCTCGCTCTCACCCTCGTCGCTTGCAACACCGCCGCAGGTCCGCAGGAGCCCGACGGCGGCTCGGACACCGAGTGGACGCCGCCATCCTGCCCAGCGGTGAGCGCGCCCGCCGCCGCTGGCGCCCTCGCGCTCGCCGACATCGACGAGCTCTCCGGGCTCGCCGCGAGCGGGCGTCGCGAGGACTTGTTCTGGGCGCACAATGACTCCGGCGACAGCGCGCGCTTCTTCGCGCTCGACGGCGCCGGGGCGAACCTCGGCACCTGGGCGCTCACCGGCGTGACCGCGGTGGACTGGGAGGACGTGGCCCGGCGCGGTCCGCCCGAGGCGTCCTACCTGTACTTCGCCGACATGGGCGACAATAACCTCGTTCGACACTCCATCACCCTGTGGAGGGTGCCCGAGCCCGAAGCGCCCGCCGGCGTCGTGACGGACGGGCAGATCACGCCGACAGGCTTCGTGCTGACCTACCCCGACGGGCCACACAACGCGGAGACGCTCCTCGCTGATCCGCTCCGCGACGAGCTCTTCATCGTCACCAAGACCGCCAGCGGCGCCTCGCAGGTCTTCCGCACGCCGACGCTCGAAGCCACGCTGGTGGAGACGCTGGAGGAGGTCGCGCAGCTGCACTTTGGCGACGGCGCGCTCACCGGCAGCCCGCTCGCCACCGGCGGCGACGTGTCCCCGGACGGGCGCTGGGTGGTGATCGTCACCTACACCTCCGCCTTCGCTTGGCCCCGCGACCCGAGCCAGCCGCTGTACACCGCCTTCGCGAACCCACCCTGCGAGCTGCCACGCGCGAGCGAGCCACAGGGCGAGTCCGTCGCTTTTGACGTCGGGAACGGCGCGCTGCGCTTGTCGACCATCTCCGAGGGCGACGGGAGCGTCATCTATCGGTCGACCTTCGCGCCGTGAGCGCGCGCGCCAAGAGCCTGGCGAAGGAGCGCACCAACAAGGAGCTCGTCGAGGGGCCCGCGATCGCCCGCTCCACCGCGCGACGCGCGCGAACCGGGTCGGCTGCGGCAGCGGCGTGGGCGTGAACCAGGCCGCGCACCTCGTCCGCCTCGGCGTCGGGGCACAACAGGAGCGCGCCGTCTCCCTGCTCAAACCAGCGCACCGCCACCGCGCGAAGGTCGACGGCGACGATCGCGCGCGCCAAGGCCGCGAGGCCCTCTAAACGCTCGTTGCCCGCTAGCTTCGCATCGGTGATGGCGACTTCGAGCCACTCACCGGCGAGGACGAGCGAGCCCTGTTCATAGGCGAGGAGCCCCCGCCAGAGCCCCACCTCGGCGCGCACGCCCGGCGCGTGGAGATAGTCTGCGACGTCCCAAGCGGCCTCATAAGCCAGGGTTGCCGCGCCAAACGCGAGGCGATCCTGCGCTGATTGCGCGCGATACAGGGCCGCGCGCACGGCGTGCCACGGGTCATCCGCCGGCGCGTGGCGCCCGGCGACGGCCAAGTACTCTGTCGCGGCCTCATCCCGCATCGCGAGCGCCAACCGCGCGCGCAAGATGAGCGTGCTGACGCTGGACGGGCGGAGCTCAGCGTTGCTCGTGACCAGGCTCGCAGCGCGATTGAGGTCCAGCTCCGCGAGCACGCCCTCCAGCGCGATCGCGTCCGCTGCGGCCACGCGAGGATCGCGCTCACCGAGGAGCGCGCGCGCGGTGCTCCCCGCTTGAGCGGCGCCCGCCGCGTCGCCCTTCGCCCACGCGAGTCGCGCCGCCTCAATCTGAACGATGCCGACGCCCTCCTGCGAGTCGGCGACCGCGAGCGCCGCCACGAGCGCGGCCTCCGCCCGCTCCCCCTCACCCAGGAGCGTGAGCAGGCGCACGCCAACCGGCGAATCGAAGCCCCACGGCGTCAGCGCGTCGCGCGCGTCTGCGAGTGCACCTCGGTCTAGACACCACTTTGCGCGTCTACGCGCGACGCGCGCTTGCTCGGCAGCTCCCGCCGCAGCCGCGTGCTCCTCGGCGGCCTCCAGCGCGCGCGCGCGCGCTTCGGCGTCGCCATCCAAGCGCGCCAGCGTCTCCAAGGCGAGCTGCGTGGCCACGGGCTGCTCGGCGCCCCGGCGCGTCGCGTTTCCCCGACGCTCCGCCACCGCCGCCAGGTTCGCCGCCTCCGCGCGCAGCGCGTCCACAGCTTGGTCATCGCCGGTGCGCGCCGCGCGCTCGAGCCGAAGCGCCGCCGCCGCCGCCCAAACAGCGTGGTCCGCGTAGATCGCGGCGCGGCGACCCGAGCGTGCGAGCTGGTCGCGCACGAAGACCAACGCCGTCGGCTCCACCTGAACGCGCGTTCGCGCGAGCGGATGGGGCTGCAGCCACCCGAAGCGGCGCAGCCGCGCGAGCACTGTCAACACCGCCGACGGATCCTCCCCAGCCCCCACGACGTCGGTGGTGGACACGTCAAAGCCCTCTTCAAAAGAAGAGCAGGCGTACAAGCGCTGCTGCTCCAACGCGCTCAGCGACCGCCATCGCGCGTGCAGCGCCGGCCACAGGGTGGGCGAGCGGCCGCTCGGCCCCTCGTCGAAGCGCATGGGGTCCCCGGTGTACAACCTCGCCGCGTCCGCGATCGACAGGCGTCCTAGCCACGCCGTCGACGCCAGCAGCAGCCCAGGGTTCCCGCGCAGGACCTGCATCGCTGCGAGCTCTGGCGCGCCCTCGTCCACCTCACGCTGCGCTCGCCGCGCCATGCCCACGAAGACCTGCCACGCCTGCTCCGGCAGCAGCCCCTCCAGCGCGAGCCCCGCCGGACCCCCTGGCTCGGGCGACGCGTTCGCGCCCACGAGCACGCGGACGCGGGCCGTGCGCGCCGCGCGTAGGAGCGCGGCGGTCTCGTCGAGCACCTCGTCCGCGTGATCGAGCAGCAGCAAGCCTGTCGGACCGAGCACGAGGTTCGCCATGAGCTCACTCGACGGGTCCGTGTCCCGGCGGATGCGCTTGCCGACGTGCCGGTGCCCGAGCCGCGCCTGAAGCCCCGCGTCCGCAGCGCCCGTGAGGTCGACGGCGCGTGTCGGGCCAGGCCACGCCGCCTCCACCTCGGCCAAGAGCGCCGAGACGCCGATCCCAATCGGGCCGTGCACCCACGCGACGCCGTCCGCACGAAGGCGCTCCGCGATCCACTGAAGTTCGCGCGCTCGGCCTATGAGCGGCAACCGCTCGGCCTGACTGTCTCGGCTGCTCACGATCGCCATCACACGCATCCGTGATGACCCATCGGCACGAGCGACGCAGAAGTTAAGCTCCGGAGCCGCCCTCGGCCGGGCTCACTGCCGCGCGAAGCTCGGCGATGCGCCCTGGAGCGCCCACCGCCACGATCACATCGCCCTGGGCGAGCTTGTCGCTGGATCCGGGCGCCGTGACCAAGCTGCCGTCTGCCTTCTGAATCGCGACGATGATGACCTGGTGGTTCGCGCGCAGCTTGACCTCGCTGAGGGTGCCGTGGAACGCCGGGTCCTCACCGACGAGCACGTCCTCCATGGAGAGCTCGGGGTGCATGCGCCCGAAGGCCTGCGCCATGAAGGTCGCTGAGTGCGGGCGAAGCAGCGCGTTCGCCATATTGCTGCCGCCGATCGCATGCGGGCTCACGATGCCGTCCGCCCCCGCGCGCAGCGCCTTCTGCGCGGAGTGCGCCTCGTCGACGCGCGTCATGATGCGAACCTTGGGGTTGAGCTGTCGCGCCGACAAGGTGACGAAGATGTTGACGGCGTCCGACGAGGTCGCGACGGCGATGCCCTTGGCGCGCTCGATGCCCGCTTGGACCAGGATCTCGTCATGGCTCGCGTCGCCGTGGATGGCCGAGAAGCCCTCGGTCCGACACTCGTCGCACCGCGGCGCCTCGGGGTCGATGACGACGACGCGCTTGCCGGCGTGGCGCAGCTCGTGCGCGATCTCGCGCCCAGTGCGCCCGTATCCAGCGACGATAAAGTGCAGGTTTAGTTCAGCCATAACAGCCTTCCTTCGTCGTTCTTCATAGGCACGTTGCAGCCCGCCGTCGGTGACAAACAGCGAGAGCTGACTGATAGCGTAGGAGCCCAGCGTGAGGCCGCTCACGACGATGCCGACCGAAAACAAGCGGCCCAGGCCGCTTAGCGGGTGAACCTCGCCGTAGCCGATGGTCGTGAGCGTGATGAAGACCATCCACGCCGCGTCGCCGTAGGAGTAGCCCTCGATCTGCACATAGCCCACGATGCCCACCGCCACGACGAGCAACAGCAGCACCATCGCGACGCGGATCCGACGTACGAACAGGGGCCCCCCACAGCACGAGCGAGCTCGCTGATCTCAGCCTAATGCGTCGGAGCGGTGCCTGACAGTTCGTCGACAGCACCACGGGAGAACGCGAGGAATTCGCCGGCACGCGCCCTGCAAAGACGACGCGCAGGAGGCCCCGATGTACCTGTGGTTAGTCACGTTCCTGCTCACTCCAACCCTGGAGCTCCCGTACGACGGCGTCGATCAAGACGGTGATGGCGCCGATCTCGTCGACGTCGACGGCGATGGATGGGCGAGCGAGCTCGCCTTCGGGCGCGACTGCAACGACCGCGACCCGACGGTGCACCCAGGCGCGCTCGACTGGCGCGTCGACGGCATCGACCAAGACTGCGACGGGAGCGACACGCCGCTCCCGCGGTGGTGGAAGCGCTGGTCCCGCGGCGAAGCGACCTGGCAGCGATGAGACCGCTAGGGCGCGAGCAGCCAGCGCAGCGAGAGCGCGGCGCTGAACGCCGACACGCTCACGCCGATCACGAGCGCCTGCAGCGCAGAGCGCGGGCGCTCGGAGCGCCACCACGCCGCGAGCACCAGCGCCGGCAGCGGCGTGAGCACCAAGGACACCAGCGCGAAGGCGAGCACCCGCGTGCGCCCCAGGCCTTCATCCGTGCTGAGATTGCGATGCAGAGCGGATCGCGCGAGGTCGAGCACGCGATCGGAGGGGCGGATCGCTTCCCCTCGGCGCACCCGCTCCGCGAGCGCGGGCAGCTGCCCAGCAGGCACATGGTGCTCGGAGAGCAGCCAAGCCACCAACAGCCCGTCCCCCGCCGGCCGATGGCCGCACCCCGGACAGACTTGGTCGTACCGCGCTTTGTAGTCCCCGCAACGCGCGCAGATCGCGGCGCCGCTCACGACGCCTCCGCCACAAACAGCACCTGCTCCAGCGGCGCCGAGTCGCCTTGGGTGCGGGCGGCGAGCCAATCGGTCACCGCCTGCGCGCCGTCCCCCTGCGGCATCGGGAGCACCAGCACGTCCGGCTGTTCGAGCCAGACGGCCTCGGTGAGCTCCAGCGCCTGGGCGGCGCCGCGGCCCCAGGCGCGCAGCGGCCGCGAGGGCTCGCCCATCCAGCACCCGAGCTCGCCGTCCGGGGCGCGCACCAGCTCGACCTCGGCGAAGCTGAACGGCGGCTCGCCGACCGCCGCGAGCGCGCGACGGCAACCGGCGCGTCGTGAGGCAAGTGGGCCATGAAGCGCGGTAAACAACCGCGTGGGATCGGGCGCTCCAGCACCGTCGACCCGATGAAATCGCCGGCCGATCGACGTCAGCAGGCCCGCGACCCAAGCCGGACGCTCGGCGCCAGCGACCGGAATGGCGACGCCGCCCATCGCGAGGCGAAGCACGCCCACCGCAGCGACGGCGCCGTCGTCGGCCAGATGCCACCCCACCGCCATCTCCAGGGGCGCCGCGGCGGAGAGCGCGTCCACGAGCCGAGGCTCGCGCACCGCCGTCTCGATGAGCACGCGAAAGAGCGCTGGGTCCAACGCGAGCGCCACGTCGACGCGCGCCGATCGCCCAGGAAACAGCGCCCGCACCGCTTGCGGGTGGCTCCAGCTGATCTGCTCCGGGAGCCCACGGTCCTCGTGCACCTCGGCGAGGCCAAGCCCGATGCGCGCCGAGATCTGGCGAAGCAACGCCGCATCGAAGCTCGCGAACGCGAGCGCCAAGGCGTCAGCGACCGCGACCGCGTCGGGGCCAGCGTCGATCGTGGAGACGCGGTCCAGCGACGGCCCCACGAGCCACGACCGCTCCAGTCCGCGCGTCCCGACGCCTTCGATCGACAACCGCTGAATCCACATGGCGAAGGCTCCCGCTCGCAAGGGTTGGGCGTATCGAGCCGCTTCCTCCTCGTCGACGACCGTGTAGACGGCGGCGCGCCAGGCGGCGATCGTCGCCTGTTTATGGGCGTATTTCCTTCTTTTATGTTCCGCAGCGACTCCGGATCGCTGCGGTTGCCACTGGGTGACCCTAGTGTTACTCGCGGCCTTCTTTACGACCCCGGTCCAAGAGCGATTCATGCAGGTCATCCCACATCTGTACCTGTCCGCCCTCCAGACGCTGCCCTTTTTGGTGACCCTCGTAGGACTCTACCTGATCCTATGGAAGCCACTGCTGCAGTACATGGATGAGCGTCAGCAGGCCTCGGCAGGCGCCCGCGCCCAAGCCCATCAGCTCACCGCTCAGGTCGAGACGCGCCTGCGCGAGCTCGCCGAGCGCCTCCACGCCGCGCGTGTCGAAGCCGCCGCAGTGCGCGCAGAGGCGCGCAAGCGCGCTCAGGCCCAAGAGCACCAGCTCCTTGGCCAAGCGCGCGACAAGGCCGATGGCCGCGTCTCCGAGGCCTTGGCCAAGATTCGCACCGCACAGGTCGAGGCCTCACAGGGTCTCCCCACCATGGCGGCCTCCCTCTCCACGGACATCGCTACCCAAGTCTTGGGTCGCGCGATCAGCGCCTAGGAGCCCCCTTGAATACGGTCACCTTCGCTCTCACCTCCGCGGCCTTTGGCGCGCTGCTGCTGGCTTCGCCCGCTGCGCGCGCTGACGTTCCGCCCCGCCCGCCTGTTGCCGAAGCGCCCGCCGAGCACGGCGCGCCCGCAGCGCATGGCGCAGCCGCAGCGCATGGCGAGGCCGCTGCCCATATCGACCCCAAGACGAACTACGTCGGGGACGATGACGGCGACGGCGTGCCAAACTGGCGCGACCGCGACGCCGAGGCCTACCAGCTCACCAAGCTGCTGCTGCACGGGTTCAACCTAGCGCTGCTGCTCGGCGTGCTCTGGTGGCTCGCCGGCCGCGCGGTCTCGGACGCGCTCCGCAATCGCGCCGCGAACATCCGCAAGAGCATCGTCGACGCCGCCGAGGCCAAGGCCGCCGCGCAGACCCGCTTTGACGAGCTCGAAGCCCGCTTAGCCGCGTTTGAAGGCGAGGTCCTCGCCCTGCGCGAGCAGGCGGTCGCCGACGCCCAAGAAGAAGAGGCCCGCATGGTCGCCCACGCCAAGGCCGAAGCCGAGCGCATCCTCGTCACCGCGGATCGCAACATCCGCGACGAGGTCGTGCGCGCTCGCATGGCGCTGCGCAACGACGCCGTCGAGCTCGCCGTCAAGCTCGCTGCCGAGACCCTCCGCTCGAATATCGCGACCGCGGACCAGCAGAAGCTCGCCTCCGAGTTCCTCTCGTCCCTCAACCACGGGGTGAGCAATCATGGCTGATCGCGCCATCGCAAACCGCTGGGCCAAGGCCTTCATCGAGCTCGCCCAAGAGCACCGCGCCGTCGACAAGCTCGGCGAGGACCTGCACAACGCGCTCCGCGCGACGCAGGCCAACAACGGGCAGCTCTTTGACGCGCTCTCGAACCCGGTGTTCACCACCGACGAGCGCCGCGCCGTCTTGGACGCGGTCCTGCCCAAGCTCCGCTTGTACGGGCCCACGCGCAACCTGCTCCACCTGCTGTTGGACAAGGGCCGCTTCGCGCTGCTCCCCGACATCGGTGCGTCTTACCTGGAGATGGCCGACGCCCTCGCGGGCCGCACCCAGGTGACCGTGCAGACGGCCGAGCCCATGAGCCCGCAGATTGAGGCCGAGGTTCGCGCCGCCATGGAGCGCGTCACTGGCCTTCAGGTCACGCTGAACACACAGGTCCGCCCCGAGCTCATCGGTGGCATCGTCGCCCGTGTCGGCAGCCGCGTCTACGACGCCTCCCTTCGTACCCGCCTCGAGAACGTCAAGCAGGCCCTCCTCGCTCAGCCGATCGTGGCAGAGGCCTGATTTCCCCGGCCGGCCAACGCCGGCGCACCGCTTTATGGAGACACCACCATGGACATCCGCGCTGACGAGATCAGCCAGATCCTCAAGCAGCAGATCAAGGACTACGAGTCCCGCGTGACCGTGTCCGAGACCGGCACCATCCTCTCGGTTGGTGACGGCATCGCGCGTATTCACGGCCTCGAGAACGCCCTCGCGGGCGAGCTGCTCGAGTTCCCCGGCGGCCTCAAGGGCATGGTCCTCAACCTGGAAGAGGACAACGTCGGTGTCGCCCTCTTCGGGTCGGACATGCACATCCACGAGGGCGACGAGGTCAAGCGCACCGGCCGCATCGTGGAGGTCGGCGTTGGTCCTGAGGTCATGGGCCGCGTCCTTGACGCGCTCGGCAACCCCATCGACGGCCTCGGGCCGCTCAACACCAAGCTCTCCAGCGTGGTCGAGCTCAAGGCGCCCGGCATCGTCAAGCGCAAGTCGGTTCACGAGCCGCTCCAGACTGGCCTCAAGGCCGTCGACTCCATGACCCCCGTCGGTCGTGGCCAGCGCGAGCTCATCATCGGCGACCGCCAGACCGGCAAGACCGCCGTCGCGATCGACACCATCATCGCCCAGCGCGAGTTCAAGGACGACCCCAAGCGTCGCGTGCACTGCTTCTACGTCGCCATCGGCCAGAAGCAGTCGACCGTCGCCCAGGTCGTCGAGAAGCTCAAGAAGTTCGGCGCGATGGAGTACACCACCGTCATCTCCGCGCCCGCTTCCGCGCCCGCTCCGCTCCAGTTCATCGCCCCGTTCACGGGCGTGACCATGGCTGAGTACTTCCGCGACAACGGCATGCACGCCCTCTGCGTGTACGACGACCTCTCCAAGCAGGCCGTCGCTTACCGTCAGCTCTCGCTGCTCCTCCGCCGCCCGCCGGGCCGCGAGGCGTACCCCGGCGACGTCTTCTACCTGCACAGCCGCTTGCTCGAGCGCGCTGCCAAGATGGCCGATCGCGACGGTGGCGGCTCGCTCACCGCGCTCCCGATCATCGAGACCCAGGCCGGTGACGTCTCCGCGTACATCCCGACCAACGTGATCTCGATCACCGACGGCCAGATCTTCTTGGAGACCGGCCTGTTCAACGCCGGCCAGCGCCCCGCCATCAACGTCGGTATCTCCGTGTCCCGCGTCGGCGGCGCCGCCCAGATCAAGCCGATGAAGGAGGTCGCGGGCTCGCTCCGCATCGACCTCGCGCAGTACCGCGAGCTCGCCGCCTTCTCGCAGTTCGCGTCGGACCTCGACGCCGGCACGCAGCAGCAGCTCCGCCGCGGCGCGCGCCTCACCGAGGTGCTCAAGCAGGGCCAGTACTCGCCGCTCCCCGCCGAGCAGCAGGTCGTGCAGATCCTCGCCGGTAACGAGGGCCTGTACGACAGCCTCGAGCTCCCGCAGGTGGTCCCCTTCGCCAACGACCTCACGGCCCACATGCTGAAGCACCACAGCAGCTTGTTGGACGAGATCGCCGCTCCCGGCGCCTCCCTCAAGGGCGGCCTCAAGGAACGCGTCGTCGAGCAGCTCAAGGCCTTCAAGGCCACCTACGCCGTCTAAGCGACTCCGCCGGCGGGTCCCCGTGCCCGCCGCCCGGTAAGGAGGGGCTGCTTTGCCCAACCTCAAAGAACTCAACATCCGCATCGGCGGGGTCAAGAAGACCAAGCAGATCACGTCCGCGATGAAGCTCGTCGCGGGCGCTAAGCTCAAGCGCGCCACCGAGCGCGCGAGCGCCGCGCAGCCGTACCAGGAGAAGCTGACCGAGACCCTGTCTCGCGTCGCCACCCGAGCCGGCTCGGAGATCGAGCACCCGCTCCTCTCCCCGCGCGAGACGATCTGCAAGATCCTGGTGGTGGTCATCACGTCCGACCGCGGCCTGTGTGGCCCGTTCAACAACGGGCTCATGCGCCGCGTCGTCGACTTCCGCGAAGAGCAGGTCGCCAAGGATATCCAGATGGACGTCCTCACGTACGGCCGAAAGAGCGCGGACTTCCTCAAAGGTCGTCGTCTCCAGTACAAGTCAGGCAAGATCGAGCTCGCCAAGCACGACAAGCTCGAGATGGTGCGCGAGCTCGCCGAGCTCGCGCTCCGCGAGTTCCAGGACGGCGCCTACGATCAGGTCTGGATCGCGTACAACCACTTCGTGAACACGCTGGTGCAGCGCCCCACCTTCGAGCAGGTGGTGCCCATCCGCGTCCCTACGGTCGACGCCGACCTCGGCGGCGGCTCGGTGGACTACCTGTACGAGCCCGCTCCCGTCGAGCTGCTCGGGAAGCTGCTGCCGCTCTACCTGCGCACGCAGCTGTTGCAGGCCTTCTTGGAGACCGAGGCTGGTGAGCACGCCGCGCGGATGACCGCGATGGAGAGCGCCACCAAGAACGCCACGGAGATCATCGGAAACCTCACCATTCAGTACAACCGCGCCCGCCAAGCCGCCATCACGACCGAGATCACCGAGATCGTGTCCGGCGCGGAAGCCCTTTAGGAGATTCGTCAAATGCAAGGCAACATCGGCCAGATCAAGCAGGTCATGGGACCGGTCGTCGACGTGCAGTTCGCACCCGGCCACCTGCCCGAGATCCTCTCCGCCCTGCGTCTCACCAACCCCTCCATCGACTCGCGCGAGGAGAACCTGGTCCTCGAGGTCGCGCAGCACCTTGGTGAGAACACCGTCCGCGCCATCGCGATGGACACCACCGACGGTCTCCGCCGCGGCATGGACGTGCGCAACACCGGCGGCCCGATTCAGGTCCCCGTCGGCAACGGCACGCTCGGCCGCATCCTGAACGTCATCGGCGAGCCCGTTGACGAGCTCGGGCCCGTCCTCACGCCCACCAAGGCGTCCATCCACCGCGAGCCCCCGGGCTTCACCGAGCAGTCGACCCAGGTCGAGATGTTCGAGACGGGCATCAAGGTCGTCGACCTGCTCGCTCCGTACGCTCGCGGCGGCAAGATTGGCCTGTTCGGCGGCGCTGGCGTCGGCAAGACCGTCCTCATCATGGAGCTCATCAACAACGTCGGCACGGGCCACGGCGGCTACTCCGTGCTCTGCGGCGTCGGCGAGCGCACCCGCGAGGGCAACGACCTCTGGTGGGAGATGATGGAGTCGAACGTCATCGCCACCGAGAAGGACGAGAAGGGCCACATCAAGATGCGCGCCGACGGCCTGCCTGCCATCGTCACCGAGGGCAGCAAGGTCACGCTCGTCTACGGCCAGATGAACGAGCCCCCGGGCGCCCGCGCTCGCGTCGCGCTCACCGGCCTCACCATCGCCGAGCACTTCCGCGATGAGCAGGGCCAGGACGTGCTCCTCTTCATCGACAACATCTTCCGCTTCACGCAAGCGGGCTCCGAGGTGTCCGCGCTCCTCGGCCGCATCCCGTCCGCCGTTGGTTACCAGCCGACGCTGGCCACGGAGATGGGCAACTTGCAGGAGCGCATCACCACCACGAGCAAGGGCTCCATCACCTCGGTTCAGGCCGTCTACGTCCCCGCCGACGACCTCACCGACCCGGCGCCTGCTACGACCTTCGCGCACTTGGACGCTACCACCGTTCTAAGCCGCAAGATCTCGGAGATGGGCATCTACCCCGCCGTGGACCCGCTCGACTCCTCATCGCGCATCCTCGACGCGCAGATCCTCGGCGAGGAGCACTACAACACCGCTCGCGCCGTGCAGTCCATCCTGCAGCGCTACAAGGAGCTCCAGGACATCATCGCCATCCTCGGCATGGACGAGCTCTCTGAGGACGACAAGAAGACCGTCGCCCGCGCGCGCAAGATTCAGAAGTTCTTGTCGCAGCCCTTCCACGTCGCCGAGGTCTTCACGGGCTCGCCCGGCAAGTACGTCAAGAAGGAAGACACCGTCCGCAGCTTCCGCGAGATCCTCGAAGGCAAGCACGACGACCTCCCCGAGAACGCCTTCTACATGGTCGGCGCCATCGAGGAAGCGGTCGAGAAGGCCAAGAAGCTCGCGGCCAGCGCCTAAGGCATCGGGAGACCCACCATGGCACTCAACGTCCACATCGTCACGCCGACGGCGGCCGTCTTCTCGGGCGAAGCCTCCAGCGTCCGCATTCAAGGTTGGGAAGGTGAGTTCGAGGTCCTCGAGGGCCACGACATCCTCCTCGCCCTCTTGCGCGGTGGCCTGACCGTGGTCACCACGCCGAGCGGGGTCAAGCGCTTCGTCACGGGCCGCGGCTTCGTCGAAGTTGGCCCCAACTCCGTCAACGTGCTCACCGACTCCTGCGAGCCGGCGGGCTCGGCCGACAAGGACGCCGCTCGCGACGCCCTCAAGGCCTCGGACGCGACCAAGCTCGGCACCACCATGGGCTCACCCGCCTGGGACACCGCCGAAGAGCAAGCTGAGCTCGCGCACGCGCGCCTCAGCGCCTAAGCAACACGCTCCTACGCCACTCCGGCCCGCCCCGCTCCACCGAGCGCGGCGGGCCGTTGTGCATGGGGGCGGGCGAACGGTGGCGCTGCGATCGCGCCGTGATACCTACTTAGGATCTACAGGAGTCTTCATGAACAGTGGGGAGCGAGTCGGCCCCTTCGAGCTCATCGAGCGCCTGCACGTCCCCGAAGCGGGCAGCTGGTACCGCGCCGAGCGCATCGGTGTGAGCAGTCGGCGCCCCGCTTTTGCGCTCGTCAAGCGCCTTGAAGGTGACGTCGGACCCAGCGAGCGCGAAGCGCTGCAGCGCGAGCACGCCACGCTCGTCGCCCTTCAAGACGACCCGCGCATCCCCACGCCCGTCGGGCACTACGACGGCGCTGGCGCCATCGCCTTCGAGCCCGTGAGCGGGCACTCGCTCGCCGCTTGGGCCGAGGTCCGCGGTGAAGACGGGCTCGGGATGAGCCGCGCCACGCTGCTCGACATCGCGATCGAGCTCGCCGAGGCCATCAAGAGCAGCCACCACCGCGGCCGCCATCACGGCCACATCGCGCCGGAGCTGGTCTGGCTCGACGAGACCGGCAAGCTCACGCTCTGGGGCTTCGGGCCCGGCCCGGACACCGCGCCACCCGACGCGTGGCTCGCCCCCGAGCGCGCGCGCGGCGAGCCCACCCGCGGCGCCACCGACCTCTGGTCGCTCGGGGCGCTGCTCGCCTTCCTCATCACCGGCAAGGCCGCGTGGGAGGGCGCCGACCTCGCGAGCGCCGCCCGCCGCGGTGACACTGGCGCGCTCATCGCCCCCGTTGCTGCGACTTGGCCCGCGATGGCTCGCTTGCTACGCCAGCTCTTGGACAATCGCCCACAGAACCGTCCCGCGTCCATTCATCCGGTCCAAAAGGAGCTGCTCGCGCTCTCGCGCAAAGAGGGCGTCGCCTCGGACCGCCACGACCTCGGCGCGCGCTTGGCCGAGCGCTTCGCCCCCCCCGAGCCCGAGCCCGAGCCCGAGCCCGAGTCGGTCCCCACGGCGATCGACGAGCCCGAGGAGCCCGAGCTCTCACACGACGACCCGACGGACGAGCCGCTGCCCTCGTTCGCGGTGGTGCGCCCCGCCGCTGCCGTCGCAGCTCAGCGCCCCCAGCGCACGCCGCTGCCGAACGAGGTCCTGCCCGTCGTGCGCATGCAGCCGCTCGTGTCGGTCGACCTCCCCAAGCCCACCGGCGCCAAAGAAGAAGACGAAGAAGAGACCGAGCAATTCACGGGCGACCTCGCTGGCGCGCTGAGCCTCGGCTCGATCTCGCTGTCGGACGGCGACCCCGTCGTCGAAGACGAGCCCGACGATGCGCTCGCCGACGCGAGCGAGGACGAGGACGACGAGGCGAGCGAGGACCTCATCACCGACGACAGCCCAGTCCCGCTCACCATCGCAGGGCCCGGCGCCACCATGGTGCCGCGCTCCGCCGACCTGGTCGACGAGCCCGAGCCGAGCCCGCTCCCGATCGACGGCCCGGCGCTCGGCACCGCCGAGGAGCTGCCCGACCTGCTGCCCCCGCGCGCCAGCACCACCATCGAGCGGGTTGCCCCGGCGCTCGTGGTGCTCATGATCATCGCGATGCTGTTGACGGTGATCCTCTCATTGACGAGCTGAGCGATGCGCGTGCTCTCTCCAGGCCTGCGCGTGCTCCCGCTGCGCACGCCGACCTTGCCCCCCGCCACCCACACGAACACCTATGTGATCGGCCAGGGGGCGCTCACCGTCGTCGACCCGGGCTCCCCCTACCCCGACGATCTCGACGCGCTGCTGGCGGCGCTGAGACGCTGTGAACAAGCGGGTGAGCGCGTGGAGCGCGTCTTCCTCACCCACCACCACCACGACCACGTCGGCGGCGCCCGTGCCCTGCTCGACGCGTGGCCTACGCCGCTCACCGTCGCCGCGCACCCGGACAACCTGCCGCTCCTACCCGAGCTCGCGGTGGATGAGCTCCTGCACGACGGCGAGCTGCTCACCTGGGGCGGCGAGCCCTTTCAGGTCATCCACAGCCCCGGCCACGCCCCTGGCCACGTCGCCCTGCTGCACACCCGCAGCCGCGCGCTGGTCGCGGGAGATCTCGTCGCGGCGGTCGGCACCATCCTCATCTCGCCGGTCGATGGCCACCTGCAGACCTACCTCGACAGCTTGGCGCGGGTGCGCGCGCTGCGACCGTCGGTGCTCCACCCGTCCCACGGCGAGCCCATCCCCCAAGCCGACGCCATCTTGAGCGCCTACATCGCCCACCGCCACGCGCGCACCGACCAAGTGCGCGACGCCCTCGGCGAGCTCGGCCGCGCGATCCCCGAGGAGCTGGTGTCCTCGGTCTATGGCGCTTCGATCCCCAAAGAAGCGTGGGGGGTCGCCGGCGTGCAGCTCCACGCCCACCTGATCTGGCTCGCTGAGCGCGGCGAGGTCACCGAGCACGCCGACGGCGCCTGGAGCCTCTGCACATGAACCAGCCCAACGAGGTGCCCATCGAGCTCATCCTCGGCTTCGGGCTGCCGCTCTTCGCCACCCTCGTCTTCCTGCTCAGCCGCATCTTCGGCGGCCCTCGCATCGGCCAAGAGCCCACGAGCTACGCCGACGACGCCCTCGCGCCGGTACACCACGCGGCCCTGCGGGGCGACTGGCCGGCCATCGCGCGGGCGCTCGCGAGCGGCGTCGACCTGCACCTCCCAGTGGGCCCCGGCGTGGACGAGGAGGGCGCGAGCCCGCTGCACCTCGCCGCCGGCGCTGGGCACGCCGAGGTCGTGAGCTTGCTGCTGGAGCGCGGCGCCCAGGTGCACGCGCGCGACCAGCGCGGCCGTCAGCCGCTCCACCACGCCGCGATCCGCGGTCACGCGAGCTGCGTCGGCACGCTGCTCGCCCGCGGCGCCCCGGCGCACGGCGTCGACGACGCCGGGCTCACGGCGCTCACGCTCGCCGAGCGGGCCGGGCAGGCGCAGGTTGTGGAGCTGCTGCGGGCGCGCCTGCCGTCGTCGCCGACGTAGTCACGTCAGCGCCGGGAGCGGAGAGCGCCCCCGGCGGACAACAACGCTACGGCGTAGGCGTCACGGTGGCGGGCGCTTGATCCGCGGGCACCTCGATCACCTTGCGCTCTTGCTCAACGATGATGAACTGCACGCGGCGGTTCTGCGCCTTGTTCGCCTTGGTGGTGTTCGGGACCATGGGCTTGGTCTCGCCGTAGCCCTTCGCGAGGAGGCGCTCGCGCTCGACGCCCTTGCTCACGAGGAACTCCACGACCGAGTCCACGCGCCGCTGCGAGAGGTCCAGGTTGTACGCGTCGTTCCCGTCGGAGTCCGTGTGCCCCTGCACCTCGACCTTGTGGATCTGCGGGTTCGCGATGAGCACGGTGGCGACCTCGCTCAGCAGCTCGTCACTGACCGGCAGGATGTCGGCGCTCGCCTTTGCGAAGTTGACCTGCTGGAGGATTTGAATCTCCTCCGCCTGCATCTTCACGAGCGAGCGGTGCAGCTCGACCTGGAGGGTGGTGGTCTCACCGGACTGGATGACCGCCTCCATCGGGACCAAGCGGTAGCCTTCGGCGCCGACAAAGACGCTCCACTTTCCTCGTTTGACCTCGATCTTGGCGCCATCGGTCCCGAACGTCGACTCAGCAGGCGCGCCGGCAGCGTTGAACTGCAGCGTGCCCGACAGCGGGGCCTTGGTCTTCGCGTCGATGGCGCGAACGACCAGCGTGCCGGGGACCGGCGTGAGCTCGAGCGTAGCCGACTGGCTGCCCTCATGCAGGGTCACCGCGACCGCGCTGTTGTCGAGCAGCAGCGTCCCCGACCCGACGAGCGAGAGCGACGTCTCGGGCATGAGCTCGCGCAGGGTGAGCATGCCGTTGGCGTCGGTGGTGCCGAGGACCTTGTCGCCCGAGCGCACGGTGGCGCCGGCGACAGGACCGTCGGGGCTGACGACCTTAATCTCGATGGCGGCGAGCTCGTCCGGGCAGCCGTCCGTGTCCTTCCAGCTGTTGACGGTCTCGGGTGCGAGCGGGCAGCTGTCGTCCGGGTCCATCAGGCCGTCGCCGTCCGAGTCCTTGATCCAGCTCTTGGCGCCGGTGTAGCTGACGCCAGCGAACAGGCGGTACTGCGCCGCTCCAGCGCCGCGCGTGAGGCCCATCGAGGTCCCACCCATCAGCGCCAAGCCCTCCTCGCCAGCGCGGTGCCGCACGTTGAAGCCGAGCTCAGCCGGGGTGCCGGCGAAGGCGACGTCGTTGCTCGCGAGGCTAGGGTCAAAGCGACCTTCGACGCGCAGCGCGGTGGCGTTGTTGAGCAGGTAGGCCGCCGAGACGTCCGCCTGCACGTGGGTCCCGCCGACGCCGTTGTCCACGGTGACGTGCGACGCGCTCATGACGCCGACGTCGCCCGCGAAGAAGAGCGCGCCGGTGCCGAAAGACGCCGTGAGCACACCGCCCGCCGCCAAGCCGCCGTTGCCGAGCCACGCGGTAGCGCGCCCGGTGGGCAGGTCGAGCTGCGGCACCACCGCGACGCCGAGGCCCTCGCCCGTCTCGCTCGGGATCACGAGGCCCACCGGCACTGAGACGCGCAGGTCGCCCAGCGAGACGCCGTTGGAGCCATCGACACCCGTGGAGAGGAGCCACAGCGGCGCGCTCAGGCCCACCGCGACGCGCTCGTGCAGCGCGTACTGACCGCCGAGCGCCACGCCGAAGACGTTGTCCAGCAGCGGCTCGCGCGTGGTGGTGTCGCCTTCTTGCCAGACGCGAACGAGCGGAGCCTTGGCCCACTCAAGCGTGGCCTCGCCGCCGAAGGAGCCCGCGAGCTGACGCTCAGCGCGGTAGCCCCAGAGCGGATCGAGCGGGTCGCCATCCGAGGGCACGAGCGCGCGACCGTGAGCGTCCACGCCGCCGTCTTGCGCGAACGCCACGCCAAAGAGCGCGAGGAGCGCGATCATCGGGCCACCTCCTTGCGACGCAAGCCAAGCATGGCGAGCACCGCGAAGCCCAAGCTGCCCCAGCCGCTCTGGCCGGAGGTGTTGCAGCCGCCCTGCACCCACTGAGTGCGGTCGGCGCCGTTGCAGTCCTGATCGACGCCGTCATCGGCGATCTCGGCGGCGCCGGGGTTCACGCCCGCGTCGTCGTCGTTGCAGTCGTCACCGCCGCAGCTGGGCGCGAGGTAGCCGTCCGCGTCCGCGTCCGTCGTGCAGTCCGCGGGCTCGTCGCCGCCGACACAGTCCTGGTCGACGCCATCGCCCGGGATGTCCGTCGCGCCGGGGTGTACCGTCGCGTCGTCGTCGTTGCAGTCATCGCCGCCGCAGGCGCCCTCGGTCGCGTTGTGGCCGTCTCCGTCCACGTCGCACAGGTCGAAGGTGTCGCAGTCCTGGTCGATGCCATCGTACGGGATCTCCGCCGCGCCAGGGTAAGCGAGGGGGTCGGACTCGTCGCAGTCCTGACCGCCGCACTCGATGGCGAGGTAGCCGTCTTCGTCAGCGTCCGTGTAGCACGGGGGGATGCCGTCGACGCCGTCGCAGTTCTGGTCCAGGCCGTCCACGGTGTCGTCGACCGCGCCCGGGTAGGCAGAGTCGAGCTGATCGTCGCAGTCGGTGCCGCCGCAGGTGCCCTGCTCCGACGGGTAGCCGTCTCCGTCCACGTCGCACTGGTCGACGTTGTTGCAGTCCTGGTCGATGCCGTCGTACGGGATCTCGTCCGCGTTCGGGTGCACCTCGTACACGTCGTCGTTGCAGTCCGTGCCGCCGCAGAGCCCAGACATGCTGTCGTAGCCGTCGCCGTCCACGTCGCAGAGGTCCGCGCCGCTGCAGTCCTGGTCGATGCCGTCGTAGGGGACCTCAGCGACGCCCGGGTTGATGACGTAGACGCTGTCCATGCAGTCGTCGCCGCCGCAGCTCCCGTCGACCGCGAGGTAGCCGTCGCCGTCTACGTCGCAGAGGTCCGCGCCGTCGCAGTCCTGGTCGATGTCGTCGTAGGGGATCTCGGCCGCGCCGGGGTGCACCGAGGCGCTGTTGTCGTCGCAGTCCACATCCTGGGGGTATCCGTCAGTGTCGGCGTCGATCACCTCGATCTTGCACGACGGCGAGCAGCCGTCGTTGGCGGTGGTGTTGCCGTCATCGCACTCCTCCCACGTCTCCTTTTGCCCGTCGCCGCACTGCACGGTGCACTCCGAGCCGAGACCGAAGGCGTTCGGCAGGTTCACGAGCAGGCCGTCGGGGTTGAAGTTCGTGCCGAAGTCGTTGTACACCGCGACGGTCAGCGTGTTGACGCCCGCGTGGTACAGGCTGCTCGGCCAGTTTCCGAAGCTGACGCCAGGGCCGTTAAATCCGGCGCTACCAAGGTTTTGGCCAGTCGGAATGCCGTTCACGTAGACGTCGCGCACGGTGTTGTCCGCCCACAGCGTTCCCGAGAGCACGGTCTGCGAGGCCGCCTGGGACGACGCGAGCGGGAAGACCGCCGTGTAGTAGGTGACCGTGTCTTCGGGGGTGGTCTGCCCACAGCCGTAGCGATTCACCCAGTGTCCGTGCGTCGGCGCGTTGACCCACGCGCCAGGCGCGCAGTTGTCGGCGACGGTCGCGGGGGTGCGCGGGCCGCTCAGCGTCTCGGACCAGCTCCAGATCGGATCGTGCGACCCGACGACCGCGGGCGTGCCGTCCCAGGTCGAGCCCGTGTTGAGGTTCGGCGCGTTGGCGCAGGTGTAGCCCTGCTCGATCTCACACGCGGCGGAGCAGCCGTCGGCGTCCGCGTTGTTGCCGTCGTCGCACTGCTCCGTGTCGGCGTCCCAGCGACCGTCGCCGCAGACCGGCGGCAGCGGACAGCCGTCGTTCAGGTTTCCGTCGCAGTTCTCGTCGACCAGGTTGTCGCAGATCTCCGTCGCGTTCGGGTTGATCTCGCTGTCCGAGTCGTCGCAGTCGCCGCCCGTCTTGGTGAAGCCGTCGCCGTCGTGGTCCACGCCCTCGTCGACGCAGGTCGCGCTGCACCCGTCGTTGTCGGCGTTGTTGCCGTCGTCGCACTCCTCCCAGGTCTCCTTGACGTTGTCGCCACAGGTCTCCGAGCAGGTGGAGCCCACGCCGAAGGCGTTGGGGATGGTCACCAGCAGGCCGTCGGGGTTGGTCAGGAGGCCGAAGTCGTTGTACACGGCGACGGTGATCGTGTTCTTGCCGGCGCGGTACAAGCTGCTCGGCCAGTCGCCAAAGCTGACGCCCACGCCTTCGAAGCCACGCGGACCGAAGCTGATGCCCGTCGCGGCGCCGTTGACGTAGACGTTCTGCACCGAGTTGTCCGCCCAGAAGGTCCCCGACAGGACCGTTTGGGAGGCGACGCGCGCCGAGGCGAGGTCGAAGCTCGCGGTGTAGTAGGTGACCGTGTCCTCTGGTGTGGACTGGGCACATCCGTGACGGTTGATCCACCGGCCGTAGCTCGGGTCCGAGACCCAGGCGCCGAGCGCGCAGTTGCCCGCGACCGTGGCCGGCGTGGACACGCCATCGAGCGACGTCGACCAAGTCCACACCAGGTCGTTCGTGCCCAGATCGGCGCGAACGCCGGTCGGCGTCGAGCCCGTGTTGAGGTTCGGCGCGTTCGCGCAGGTGAACCCGGACTCGATGACACAGGAGGCGTCGCAGCCGTCGCCAGGGACGAGGTTCGCGTCGTCGCACTCCTCGGTGAGGGACTCCCACCGGCCGTCGCCGCAGGACGCTTGTGCGGCCGACGCGGTGGTCAGCAGCGCGAGGGTGAGCAAGACGGGCTTCCGCAGCCCAGACGAGGTTCGTGGGGTCATCAGTTCTCTCCATTCGTGGTGACGAGCGACAGTTCGCCCCCCTACGGGGTACGGTAATGCAACGACGGTGCCAGCAGGTCACTACGCTGAAACGCCAACTATTTCGCGTGCGGCGACCACATACAGGCCTCTGGACCGGTCCGAGGACCGGTCCGTATACCGGGCGAGTCCGTCAGTCCAGCCGGAGCCGCAAGCCTCGCGCCGACACACGCAGCTGGGACGCCGCCGCGTCCACGTCGCCGTTCGCCGCCGCGAGGGCGCGCTGAACCTCCTCCTCATCGACGTCCTTCGCCCGACGGATCTCAAGCGCCGCCATCCGACGCAGCAGCGCGTTGCGGCTGATGCCCAGCGCCCGCGCGGTCGGCAGGATCGCCCATTCGTGTCGCTCGAGCGCGTCCAACACGTCGCCCACGCGCTCGGTCACAGCGCCTGCGCCCGGCGCTTGCACGGCGACCGGCACGCTGGCTGGCGCGCGGAACGTCGGCAAGACCGCGACCTCACGCCGGGCGTTGGCCTCGACAAAGGCCTCTGCGGCGGCGCGCAGCTCGCGCACGTTCCCCGCCCACGGGTGCTCCAGTAAGCGGCCGACGAGCTCAACCGACATCCACGGCGTGCCGCTCCGCCCCGAGGCGCGCTCCGACGCGTCCATCGCCGCGAGCTGCTGCACCACGAAGTGAGTCCATAAGATGGGGATGTCGACGACGCGCTCGCCCAGCGAGGGCACGTCCACGGTCCGCTGCGCGAGGCGGAAGTACAGGCTGTCGCGGAAGCTACGCGCGGCGACGAGGGCCTCAAGGTCGACGTCCGAGGCCGTAATGACACGCACGTCTACCCGGCGCGTCGGACCGCCCACTGGCTGAATCTCGCCGCTCTCCAGCGCGCGCAGCAGCATCGGCTGCAGCGACGGCGGGAGGTCGCCGATCTCGTCCAAGAAGAGCGTGCCACCGTCCGCCTGGCCAAACCAGCCGTCGTGACGCGCATCTGCGCCGGTGAACGCGCCGCGAACGTGCCCAAAGAGCTGACTCACCGCGGTCTCTGCGGGGACCGCCGCGACGTTCACGGACACGAAGGGGCGACGGCTGCGCGCGCTCGCCGCGTGCAGGGCGCGCGCCACCCGCTCCTTGCCGACACCCGTCTGGCCCCGAATGAGCACCGGCGCGTTGGAGCGCCCCACGTCGTGAATCGTTCGCCGAAGGTCGTCCATGGCCGTGCTGACGCCCACGAGCTCGGCGCGCCCGACGTCCACCGTGAGCTCGCGCACGCGCTGCATCCACAGCGCCACCCGCCCGTTGAGGGTGAGGCGCACGCCAGCTTCTAGGCGTTCATTCGACAAATAGTGCTGTTCGACGATCGGAGCGTCATCCACCTCGACCCGAATCGTCGTCGCCGACGGACGCAGCGTCACGCCGCCGTTCACGACCGCGACCTCGATGGGCGCACGGCTCACGCCGCGATCCTCCAGCGGGCGAAACGCGCCAGCGCGGTCGCAGAACAGCGGCCCCGTGCGCCCCAACCCCCACGACGACCCCAGCACGGCCGACAGCCGCCCGAGGTCACCCACCCGCCGCAGGTCCGGGTGGTGCAGCACGACAAGGAGCAGCTCCCGGATGGGATCGCCCTTGTGGCGCTTGTCCGAGGGCACGTAATCCAAAGTGGTCTGATCGAAGGTGCCCACCAAGCCCTCGCGTAGGGGAGGCCGACGGCGACACACCGCAGCGCGTGCCTCCAGCGTGAAAGGCGCCGTCGTGCGGCCCGTTGCTAACACCTTGACCCGGAGCGCGCGCCTCGCATAGGCGCGGGCCATGCGCCCCCCCTCCACACCAAACCCAGTCTGCGCGAGCCGCATAAACAGCGGTCCAAAGCAGCTGCTATGCGCGCGATGTGGGCATCGGGTGGGCGTCGCGAAGCAGTACCAAGGCGCCCTCTACTACTGCGCTCCTGCGATGCTCCACGTCGACGAGCCAACCTGGCCGCTTCAAGGCGAGACCGATCGAGCGCCCACGTCGATGGGCGCGTACCACGTCGAGTACGAGCTCGGACGCGGGTCCTCCGGCGTCGTGTACGCCGCGCGCGACGAGCGCTCTGGAACGCGCGTCGCGCTCAAGGTGCTGCACGCGTCGCACTCAAGCCACGGCGGGGCGCGCGCGCGCTTTGAGCGCGAGGCCAACGCGCTCGCCGGCTCGAAGGTCGCCGGTGTCGTGCCCGCCATCGAAGCGGGCGCCTACGGGACAGGGCAGCTCTGGGTCGCGATGAAGCTCATAGAGGGCCCGTCGCTCGCGCAGGTGCTCGCGGAGCACGGCGCGCTGCCCGAAGACGAGGTGCTTCGCATCGGACAGGTCGTCGCGAAGACGCTCGGGGTCCTCCACGAGCAGCAGATCGTGCACCGCGACATCAAGCCTTCGAACGTGCTGATCGACGAGGATGGCCAGCCGCTGCTGGTTGACTTTGGCGTCGCGTCCTGCGCCGCCACCACCGACGCGGACCTGACGCGCACCGGACAGCTCTTAGGTACCCTGCCGTATATGGCGCCCGAGATCGTGCGCGGCGTTCACCCCGACGTGCGCTGGGACCTGGCCGAGCAGTGGTCCTTTGGCGCCTTGTTGTACGAGCTCGCGACCGGCCAGCGACCGCTTGGTTCGCCGCCCGACACCTCGCGCGCACCTCCGCGGGTGCGCAGCGTCGTGCGCCAGCTGTTGGAGGTCGTGCCAACGCGCCGCTACCCGTCGATGGCCACCGTCGCCGACGACCTGGAGCGCGCGCGCGCTGGCCGGGCGCTCCTATACGGCGGCCCGATTCATCGCGGTCTGCGACTCGCCGGTTCCAATCTCCTCATTACGACCGCGTCCACGCTCGCGCTCTCGGTCACCATCGCCGCGACCTACAGCCTCGGACACAGCTGGCGACGGGAGGTGCGCGCGCGAGCGCTGTGGGACGCCACCTCAGCGCGCGTTCAAGCGAGCATCGACGAGCGCGAGCTCCAGGACGCGACGAGCCTGATCGACGCCTTCGTCGACGACCCCGAGGTCACCGGGACCGAGGTCGTCGGCCGCGCCTTGCTGCGACGCGCCGAGGTCCAGCGGCTCGACCTGGACGACGCGCGAGCGCTGTCGGACGCGGCGCGCGTGCTCGCGACCTACCCCTCGCTGGAGGGCGAGAGCGTCCGCAGCATCGCCGAGACGCTGTGGGCGAAGCAGGACCTAGCGACGCTGTGGCGCGTCCTCCCCGAGCTGCCGGACGCGCCGATGGAGTGGAGGCGCGCCGCGGCCCTCGCCGTAGGTGACCTGTCCGCCGCCGCGGCCCTCGCGCGAAGCGACGAAGAGCGCGCGCTCTTGATGCGCTGGAGCCACCGCGTGCCGCTCGCGTCGACCAAGGCAAGCGCGACCTTCGCCATCGAAGACCTCGATGGGGACGGCGTCTCAGAGGCGATTCGCGCCGAAGACGCGACGCACAGCGAGCTCGCGCTAAGCAGCGGCGCGGTGCGCGAGCTGCCCATACCGCCGAACGCGGGCATGCAGCGAACGAGCGGCGACGGCGGCTGGCTCCTCGTGTATGGCGACACCGTGCAGGCTTGGCGACTGGGGCCAGAGGGCGTCCGCGCGCGCATCGACCTCGGCGCCCGCAACGTGCGCAGCGCCACCGCTGACGGCGACCAGCTCTACATCATCACCCAAGGGAATAAGCGAGATGTGCTCAGCGTCAGCCTCAGCGACCCGACGCCCCGCTCCATCGACCCCGAGCTGCGCGCGGCGGGCGACCACATCATCGAGGCGCTCGCCCTCGACCTGAACGGCGACGGCGTCCGCGAGCTCATCGTCTCCCGAGGGCCGCCCACTGGCTTCGAGCTCCGCGCGTACAGCTTGTCGCCAACGCCGCGCCTGCTCGACCGCCTGCGCCTCGGCTACGCACAGGGGCTCCAAGCGAACGGCGCGGGCGCGCTCGTCGTGAGCGTGACGCACACCCACGCCACGACGCTCTTCGGCCCGACCCGCCCGTTCGGACCCGACGCCGGCCTGTACACCGTCGCGCTTCACGACGAGAAGCTGTGGGTCGACACCTTTACGCCAGCGCCGCGCGCCCGAGCGAGCGAGGCGGTGCAGCTCGCGCAGCCGACGTCGAGCCCTGGCACCGACACGACGCCCTCGACCACGGCGTGGGCGGAGCTCACCGCGCGCGGCGAGGTGCTCGGTACGTGGTTTGCCATCATGGACGGTGGCCGCGTGACGCCGATCGGCGCGCTCGACGGCCTGCAGCCGGTCGGGATCTGGGACGTGGATGGCGAAGGGGAGCCCGAGCTGGTGGTGCGGCGACCGGACCTCAAGGGCGACGTCACCGCGCTCGGGGCTGGGCCCCTGTGGTCGCCCCCTCCCGCGCCACCGCGCCCGACCACCTGGCCAGAGCTGCTGCGCTGGCTAGGACGCTCCGAGGCCGCGGCGCGCGCGGAGGAGGTGCTCTCGTTCAGCAGCCAACACCCAAGCGAGCGCTGGTGTCGCGCCGCGCTCGACTGGGAGCAGTCGCGGAGGTGGCGACACGCCGCCCGCGCCTGGAGCGCCTGCGACGACGAGGAAGCGCCCACGCGCGCGGTCTCCGCGCTGCTTGAGGTGGGCGACGTCGCCGCCGCCCTTGAGCGCGCGCGCGCCTCAAGCGCGGTGGAGCCCGAGCTGCGCGCATGGGTGCTCGCCACCGAACAAGCGACGCACCTCACGGGCGCCGCGCTCGCGCCCTACGCCATGGCCGGCGGCGCGCACGCCCGCAAGGTAGCTCCCGCGCTTGAGCTCACCACCACCGCTGGCGCGCCGCCCGCGCTTGAGCTCCCGCTCGATGCGGTCGGCAGCAGCGCAGGCGTGGAGTGGCGCGGCACGTTGACGCGCGCCGAGTTTAGCGCAGGGCTCGTGTTCGAGCTCAACGGCCCCAGCGGCGGCGTCGCGCAGGTCTTGATGCAAGCGCGCGATCTCGGGAGCGGGCCCTTCCTGGAGGCGCGCTGCGGCCCGGACATACCCATCGAGCTGCCGCTGAGCTCTCCCCGCGCGAGCGTGCCCATCATCGTCGCGCTCCGCCTTGAGCGCGACGCGGTGCGGTGCTTCCTCACCGTCGACGAGGCCTCGGCCTCCGCCCGCCTCCCGAGCGCGGTGACCGCCGTCTCCACCGCGACCGTTCGCCCGTTCGCGCCGAGCGCCCACGGCGCCATCGCCACCTTGAAGCTCGACGAGGTGCGCCTCACCGACGCCCGCCTCGCGCCACCACCACCTCCTCTCGCGCCCAACGACGCCCTCCCCAGCGGCCCCGCGCTCGCGCTCGCCCTGCGCAACGACCCGCAGCGGAGCTGGCCACGGCTCTTGGCGGCTCGCGGTGAGCACGACGCCCTCGACGCCCTGCTCGCCGCCTGGGAGCTGCCCCTCGACGCGGACCCCGACGACCCCGCGGTCGCCCGGTGGCTCGCCACCGCGAGCGCCCTTGACCTCCACGAGGACACCTCCAGAGCGCGCGTCGCGCTCCTCACCGCGCGCGAGGCGCTGCGCCGCGCCGAAGGGGAGCGCGCGCTCGCGCTCGTGGAGCCCGTGCTCGCCATGCGCCTCCCCGACGAGCTGCGCGACGAAGCCGCGCACATGCAGATCGAGGGGCTGGCGCTCACCGGCGACAGCGCCACCGCGGCGGCGCTCGCGCACGAGGCCGTCCAAGCCAGCGCGACGCCCGAGCTCGTCGCGACCCGCCTGCTTCAGTCTGCGGCGGTGCAGCGGAGCCAGGATCGGACGGAGTGGCGCTGGCTCTCAGCGTGGCAGCCGGCGAGCCTCGCCGAGCGCTGGCTCCCATCCGCAGCGAAGGCGCGCGATCCGCAGTGACCGGGTGTACCCTCCAAGCGATGCCCTACGACACGCCCCCCGACACGAGCACCCTCGCCCCCAACCGCTTCGTCGACAGCGACCACCCGGCCGTCATCGCCTTCGCCGAGGCCCACCGCGGCGCCACGCCGCGCGAGTCCGCGGTCGCCCTGTTCTACGTCGTGCGCGACATGCACCGGTACAACCCGTGGCGCATCCGCTTTCAGCCCGAGGACTACACCGCGAGCGGCGTGCTGCTCCGCGACCGCGACGAGGGGGCGCACTGCATCGACAAGGCGCTGCTCCTCGCGGCGACCTGCCGCGTGCTCGCCATCCCAAGCCGCCTGCACTACGCCAACGTGCGCAACCACATCGGCACCTCCAAGCTGGAGGAGCGGCTCGGCACCGACCTGCTCGTGTACCACGGCTACACCGAGCTCTTCCTCGGCGGGCGCTGGGTCGCGGCCACCCCCGCCTTCAACCGCGAGCTCTGCGAGCGCCTCGGCGTCGCCCCCCTGGAGTTCGACGGCGTGAACGACGCCATCTTCCAGGCCTACGGCAGCGGCTCGGGCTTCATGGAGTACGTCGACGACCACGGCGTGTACCCGGACGTGCCGCTCGCGCAGATCTTCGCGGCCTGGGAGCACCACTACCCCGAGGTGCGCGGGGGCACCTGGCCTCAAAACGGCAAGGGTCCGGTGGAGTAGGGGCGCTCAGGGGATGGACGCAGCTAGATCCTGCGCGATGAGCTTGTAGTCCGCGGAGACGTCGTCCCGGCGAAGCACCCGCGCCCACAGGTCCAGCGCCGCCTCACGCGCTGAGGCCGGGAGCCCCTCGACCTCTGGCCGGTAAGCGCGGGTAGGCAGCTCACCGCCATGCCCCGGCGCGTGGGCCATCGGCAGCATGTCGTAGACCGGCGCGAGGCCAAGCACGGTGGTGCCGTGCAAGCGCAGCGAGAGGTTGCCGAGGTGCATGTCCGTGTTGGCGATGAGCGAGCCGAAGGCCTCCAGCCACAAGACCCGCTCGTGGTCTGCCTGAGCGAGGATGCCCTTCGCTACGAGCGGCTCGCTGACGAGGCTCCAGCGCCGCAGCTCGCTCGCGACGCCGCTGCGGTCGAAGGGCAGCAGCGACACGAGGCCCTGCCGCCCGCGCTCGCCTACGCGATCAAAGCGCTCCACCGCCAGGAAGCGACGACCGCCACCGTCGACCACGGAGGAGCGCGCCGCGTCGACGCCGTGGTCGCGCAAGACCTGGTGCGCGAGGTGCTCGACCACGAGCAGGTCCGCCCAGCGCCGGCCGCCGGGGGTGTCCATCGGCGGCGAGAACTTGACGATGAGCGCCCGCTTTACGCCGTCCTGCCCCCGCACGGTGGCCGTGAACTTGGGCTGCTCCCCACCGGGTGAGGAGCCCCACGGCGCCTCGCGGCTCACCCGCTGCGCGCGCTCCACAAAGGCCTCGGGCTCCGCGCCCGTCTGGATGACGTCATCGCCCCGATACGACCCTCGAAGCTGCCCAAGCGCGAAGGGCCCGACCACGAAGGCGCCGGTGGCGTCCGCGCCGTGAAGGGCGAGGTAGCGCAGGACGTGGTCGCCGTTCCAGCGCACCAAGTCCGCGGGGTAGCCCTCGGCCAAGTGGGCCCGAACCGCCGCGCGACCGAGGTAGCCCGCGGGCTTGAGGTCCTGCAGAAACCAGGGCAGGTCCAGGGCAGGATCGGTCCCCATATCGCGGGGATCGACCTCGAAGAAGCCGCCCTCGACCTGCGGCACCATGGACTCCACATAGCAGCCGAAGGGCTCCACCGGGTGCAAGGTGAGCGCGTGGCGCGCCTCGCCCGTCGGGTCCACCTCGTACACTTGAACCGGCGTGATCAAGCCGTCGATGGAGCGGCGCGCAGCGTAGCGCGTAGCCCTTGCGCGCCCGACCACGAGCAGCCGCTTATCCCCCGACACCGCGCGCTGAAAGCTGGACTTGGAGAGGCCCAGCGCCGCCTGCACGGAGGCCGCGCTGCACGGGCCTGCGCGGCAGAGGTAAGCGTGAATGGCGTCGGACATGGGGCGAATTCTGGGTCGTTTCTATTGAGGTTAAACCGAATGATACCTACGATTTATACGCCATTGGTGACACTTAGTCAACGCCCCCGCCTAGAAGCGCAGCCCATTCGCCGGCAGCGGCGGCAGCGTGTGCCCCCCAAGCTCGCTCACGACCTCCTCGGGCAGCACAAACCAGCGCAGCGACTCGAAGTCCGTCGAGCGCTCCAGCGGCTCGGGCTTCTCCAGCGCGAACAGGTGCTCAGCCTGCTCCACCAGCGCGCGAGCGTCGTCTAGGTAGCCGGGCAGCGCCCACTCGGGCTCGGTGGCGTGGCGGCTGCGGTACTCAAGCTTGCCGGAGCGGTAGGTGACGTCCGTCAGGCGCATCTTGGCGTCGCGGCGCCCGCTCTTATGCCACCACTGGCCGCTCTTGGTGCAGAACTCGTAGTAGGGGAGCAGCTTCCAGCCGTGCTCGGCCACGAAGGCCACCGCCTCCAAGATGAAGTCGAACACCGCCTCGGAGATGAAGTAGTTGAAGTTGACGCGCACCCAGCCGGGCTTGATGCCCTCGCAGCCGCCGACGATCTCGCGCTCGAAGGCGCGGGAGGTCGTGAGGTTGATGCCGAGCAAGCGATGACCGTAGGGGCCAGCGCAGCTGCAGCCGCCGCGCGACTGAATCCCGAACAGATCGTTGAGCAGCGCGACGACGTAGTTGTGGTGCAGGTAGCGGTCGCCGTGCGCAACGACAAAGCTGACGATCGATAGCCGCCACGCTCCCTTATTGCCGAGGACGTGGATGTTGGGGTGCTTGGACCACCGCTGAATGGCGCGCTGGATGAAGTCGTGCTCGCGCTCGCGGATGGTGGCGGCGCCCACCGCCTCTTTGAGCTGAAAGGCGAGGCCCGCGCGGATGGAGCCGATGATCTCGGGGGTACCACCCTCTTCGCGGTGCTGTACGTCGTCCAGGTAGCGGTGCTCGGCCTCGTTCACGTAGGCCACGGTGCCGCCGCCCGGCACGCTCGGCACCGTGTTCTGGAAGAGCTTGCGCTTGGCGATGAGCACACCTGGCGTGCCCGGCCCGCCGATGAACTTGTGCGGTGAGATGAAGATCGCGTCCTTGTAGGGCTGATCCTCGGGGGTGCCGTCGCCCTCCATGTTCATCTCGATCTGCACATAGGGGCCCGCCGCCGCGAAGTCCCAGAAGGAGAGCGCGCCGTAGCGATGCAGCAGCGCCGCGGTGCGGCGCGTGTCCGAGCCGATGCCGGTGACGTTGCTCGCGGCGGAGAAGCTGCCGATCTTGAGCGGGCGATGCGCGAACCTCTTGAGCTGCTCCTCCAGCTGCACCAGGTTGATGCGGCCGTCCGCGTCCTCGGCGATGGTGACGACCTCGGCCAAGCTCTCGCGCCACGAGAGCTCGTTGCTGTGGTGCTCGTAGGGCCCGATGAACACGACCGGGCGCTCGTCCGGCGGCACATGGGCGCGTAGGTTGTAGCGCGCGTCCAGGTCGTGGGGGATGCGGATGTTCAAGCAGTCGACGAGCTTCTGAATCGCGCCGGTCGCCCCGGAGCCGCAGAAGATGAGCACGTCGTCGGGGCCGCCGCCCACGGCTTCGAGGATGATGCGGCGCGCGTCCTCGCGGAAGCGCGTGGTCTGCAAGCCCGTGCCCGAGGTCTCCGTGTGGGTGTTCGCGTAGAGCGGCATCACCTCGGTGCGGATAAACTCCTCGATAAAGGACAACGACCGTCCCGACGCCGTGTAGTCGGCGTAGGTCACTCGGCGCGGGCCGAAGGGACCATCGAGCACCTGGTCATCGCCGATGACCGACGCTCGAATGGTCTCGATGAGGCGCTCACTCGCTTGGGACATCATCCCTCCAGGTCGCCTGATTAACACGCCCCACCCCGCTCCCACCGCTTGGACGCGAACCGCAACGGAGTCTTATGTCTACCGCCTTTCTCCTCGCTTTTTCGGAGGCCATCATCGCGACGCTGCTAGACGAGGAGGAGATCGAGATCGTCCCGGGGCGCGAGCGCGCTGTGATCAGGTACCTCGCCAATGAGCTGCACGCGCAGGGGGCGAGCCAGAGCCTCATCAGCCTCATCGCGCGGCTGTTGCTCGCCTGCCCCGACGTCGAGGAGCTCTACGCCGACAACGACCGCCTCAAGGCGCTGGTCGAGGAGGTGCGCACATGAGCGGCGCCTTTGACATCCCGCAGCTCGACGGCACGCCGATGCGCTGGGACTACTTCATGCTCGAGGCCGCGCGCGGCTCCATGCGCGTACCCGACTGGGTGCTGCTCGCGCTCCCGTGCGTCGTTGCCGAGCGCTTTGGCATCACCCCCGACGCGGTGACCGACGACGACGTGAAGCGCTTCGCTGCGGCGCTGCCCGAGGACCCACGCCCCACGCTGCGCGCCATGCTACGAGGCGCAGAGCTCGCCCTCCCAGACCCCGCCACCGCCGCCCTCCAGCTCCACGCTGACGCGGTGCGCGGTCACCGCCGGGCCCCCGTTGGCTTCCCCGACCTCGCCCACGACGCCGCCCTGCTCGTGCAACGCGACTACAGCGAAGCGTCGTTCTACGCGGCCTTTGACGCCGGAACGCGCGAGGACTGGGACGCTAGATACGCGGTCGCCGCCATCATGTACCTCATGGCGGCGCGCTCGCTGACCTAAGCCCGGAGCCCGCCGTGTACGTCGTCCTGTGCAACTGCCCACCCGAGCGCGCGTCGGAGCTCGCGCGCGCCGTCGTCACCGAGGGCCTCGCGGCCTGCGTGAACGCGCTCCCCGGCGTCGCCTCCACCTACCTGTGGGAGGGCGAGCTCTGCGAAGAGGTGGAGACCACCTTGCTGATCAAGGTCAGCGCCGCCCGCGTCGACGCGCTGTGCGAGCGCGTCCGAGCGCTGCACCCCTACGACACGGTCGAGCTGCTCGCGCTGCCGGTGGACATCGCGCGCTCCGATCCGCGCTACGTCGCCTGGGTGCGCGGCGCGACCTAGACGGACGCGGTCGCCAAGGCCTTGCGCACCGCGTCCACGAGCTGGTCCGCTTTGTAGGGCTTGGCGAGGAAGGACGCGCATTCGTCCAGCGCGAGGTCTGCGAGCGGCTGCTTGTCCACGGAGAACCCGCTGCTCAGCACGATCGGAAGGCGCGGATGCTCCGCGCGAAGCGACGCGTACACCTCGCTGCCGTGCATGCGGGGCATGGTGAGGTCCGTGATCACCAGGGTGACCACCGCTCGGTGCGCCGCGAACACCTCAAGTCCTGAATCCCCGTCGTCAGCGACGAGCACCTCGTAGCCCGCGCCCCTGAGCACGAGCGCTGCGATGCGCCTGACGAGCGGGTCATCATCAATGACGAGGACGGTGTTCGCGGTAGAAATAGCGAGCTCCGAGTAGCCGGCGCGAGCGGCGCGACGGGGGTGTGCCAATCGGCAGCTCCACGCGCTGGACGAGACGACCGTGTGCGCCACGCGACGGCATCATCGCCGCCGTGGGGTGCGATGATACCGCGAATAGCGGCGGTTATATGTGGGGGTGCGCACTCGATGAGCTTGTAAAGTGTGCCATGCCCTCACGCCAGCCCAATGATTGAGGACAATCGCATCGTTTAGTCCAGTGAGCGTCGCGCTGTCAGCCTCCGCGGTTCGCGCGAGCAGCACGGTCTTCACGTTCAACGCTCCCGCGAGCGCCGCTCAAGAGCATGCGGACGGAGGCGGCGGGGGCGCTTCGCGTCAGAGCACAGAGGCCTCGCCCCACGCCGCCCGTTACGGCTCGCCGCGCGCATCCTGAAGTCCTCACGCCACAGAATCGCGCGCTGATCGCTCTATTGGCGGAGGGGGCGAACATGTCCGACTGGTTCTTGGCGCACGAGCCCGCGGTTCGGCTGGCGAGCTTCGCGAGCGTCTTCGCCGTGATGGCTGCTTGGGAGACCTTCGCGCCGGACCGCGCGCGTAGGCTCAACCGCCTCCATCGCTGGCCGGGCAACCTCGCGCTCGTGGCGTTGAGCAACCTCGCGGTGCGCGTGCTCTTCCCCATCGCTGCGGTGGGCACCGCGGCGTGGGCGCAGAGCCGCGGCTTCGGCCTGCTACCGGCGTTGGGGCTGCCCGATGCGGTCGCGGTCCTGCTCGCGATCGTGGCGCTCGACGGCGCGATCTGGCTGCAGCACGTCGTCTCGCACCGCGTGCCGCTCTTGTGGCGTCTGCACCTGGTCCACCACGCGGACCTCGACCTCGACGTGACCAGCGGTACACGCTTTCACCCGGGCGAGATCGTGCTGTCCTTGCTCTACAAGCTGCTGCTCGTGGTGGCGCTCGGGCCGAGCCCCGTGGCCGTGCTGCTGTTCGAGGTCTGGCTCAACGCGATGGCGGTCTTCAACCACGCGAACGTCGCGCTGCCGGGGCCGATCGAGCGGGTCGCGCGCTGGCTGTTCGTGACGCCCACGGTGCACCGCACGCACCACAGCGTCATCGCGAGCGAGGGGCACGCAAACTTCGGCTTTAATCTGGTGATCTGGGACCGCATCTTCGGGACCTACGTCGACCAGCCGCGGTCCCCGCTCGTGCTCGGCCTTCCGGCGCTCCAAGCCACGCCCAAGGGCCTCGGGTGGCTGCTCGCGCTGCCGCTGACGATCGCGCGCGATGACACCGTGCTTCGGCCCGCCGCGCCGACGCCGCGCGCCCCCCAACCCGAGCGCCAGAGCACGCCGCATCCGGGGTAAGATGCCGCCACGAACGCTCACGCGGCTTGGCCGCACGGGAGCTCCTTGGCCTCCACCGCTCTTCGCCCTCGCCAAGCCGCCGCGGCCCACCCCGGTTGGCCCGAGGCGCGGTTCAACCTCTCGGGGCTCTTCGTGCTCGACGGCCTGATCCTTCAGGCCCGCCACCACGCGCGCGAGCGCTTCGACTTCGCGCTGCCCATCGACAGCGTGCACGGCGCGCCGGCGGTGCCGTGGAACGGCGGCCGACGCTCGCACGCCTTCCCCTCGGTTGGGGGGATGGAGCGGGGGGTTCAGCTGCTCAACGCCGAGGGCATCGGCGTCTTCTTCACCTTCACGAACCACCTCCTCGAAGCGCAGCACCTGCAGGACGCGACCTGCAACCACCTGCTGGAGCTCATCGACAACGCGAGCGGCCTCAACGGCGTCATCCTCGCGAGCGATCGGCTCACTGAGCACGTCGCGCAGCGGCACCCCCGGCTGCGCCGCTACGCCTCAGCGGTGAAGACCACCATGGAGCGCGTGCGCGACGCGGCCGGCTACCGCGCCCTCGCCCAGCGCTACCACCGCGTCGTGCTCCACCCCGACGACGGCGTGAACGCCGAGCTCGTCAGCCAGCTCGACCCGAGCCGCTTCGAGGTGCTGCTCAACGAGCCCTGCGTGCGCGGATGCCCCAGTCGGGAGCGCCACTATGAGCTGCTCGCGCAGCTTCAGCTCGCGGGGCGCTACGACCTGGAGCTGGAGGAGGCGAACCGGCACCACGAGCGCAGCGTCTGCCGTATGCCGCTGCGCGTGCCGGGCGAGCGCCGCCGCGACGCCAACCTCGACGGCGACGAGGTGCGCGCCCTCTATCGCCTCGGCTTTCGGCACTTCAAGCTGCAAGGCCGCACCGACGTCGCGGCGAACTTCGCCTACGACCTGACGCGCTACCTGGTGGAGCCCGACGTGGTGGGCCCCGGGCTGTTCAAGGCGCTCATGGCGTCGCTGTCGGCTCCGTCCAGCGCAAGCTGACCGTGGCCGCCGTGCCCGCGGGGGCGTCGGTGGCGGGCACCTGAACCTGCCAGCTCAGGCCCAGCGTCAGCAGAGCGACGCCGCCGAAGGGCAGCTTGGGGTTGAGCCAGTGGGCGGGATCCGCGTCCGAGAAGGAGGACACCGCTGCGATCGGCTCCCGAGCGACCTCTTCGAGGTGGTCGCCCACCACGCGGTGCACGATGAAGCCGTCGTCGAAGGGCTTGGTGGCGAAGGGCGCGTCGAGGGTGTGCAGGTAGCGCAACGAGCGGTCCGCCATGCGGTAGCTCAGCTTGCCGTCGCGCTCGCGGAAGTCGTAGAGCTCGCCGACGGGGCGCAGGCCGTCGCGCGCCTCCCCCGGGAGGATGTCCGCGTAGCTCTGGCCGAACAGGGCGTGGTCCTCGCCGATGCGCACGCTGCGAATCGGCGCCTCACCGCCGGCGCACCACTGCTTGAGCGCCGCTGCGTCGCCCTCGGGCGGGTAGAAGGCGGGGTCGCGCACGGCGCAGAGCGTGCGGTAGAAGCCCTCGCGTAGGGCCGCTTGCGCGTCCTCGCCGCTCACGTCGTAGTGCGAGGTCGCGCCCTTGCCCTGGTACCACGCCTCCAAGCCGGACAGCGCGACCTCGGAGGGGTTGGAGTCGACCGTGAGCAGGTAGCCGAGGCCCGGGCCGTTGAGCGAGGGGTCGTTCTCGGACCACGGGTAGGCGCCGTTATAAGACCACGCCACCACGCCCGCGCGGGGGCGGGTCTCCAGCGCGCGAAGCTCGCCCGCTTTGCCGTCCCAGTAGAAGCTGAACGAGCCCTTGGCCAAGCCGCTGTCGTAGTTGTAGTGCCCCGGCTCGGTGGCGGCGTAGGGGTCGCGCACCTCCAGCAGGTCGTAGCGGGGCACGAGCACCGTGTGGTGGCCCGTGCTCGGGGTGAAGCCGTCGAGGACCCAGCGCGGATCGGGCCCGTCTTCGAAGTCGTCCGCAAAGACCGAGCCCACCGCGACGTTGTCGATGAGAAGGCCGTTCTCCACCGCCGCGCCGTCGGTGAAGTAGCGCACGCGCAGGGTGACGTGCTGCCCGCGCCAGGGGCTCAGATCGAAGGAGGGGCGCACCCAGGTCGAGCGCTCGCAGGGGCTGACGTCGGACGCGACCTTGTCCTCGCCCTCCAAGACCTTGGCGGTGGGGTCGCACTCGGGCACGGACTCGTTCTTGCCGTCGCCGTCGGCGTCGCCGCTGCGCCCGGTGAGGCCGGGGAGCGTGGTGGGGCCGTCGTGGCCGTGCTGAGCGGGCATAAAGCTGCGATCGGTTGGCACGATGCGCTGGGTACCCGCCGCGCTCTTCACCTCGACGTAGGCGAAGTCCCAGGCCGCTTCGATCTGCCACCAGGCGTCAAAGGCGAAGGTCAGGCCGTCCTGATCGGGCAGGTCGAGGGCGATGGCCGCGCTGCGGTCCATGTCATTGCCTTGTCCGCTGTAGAGCGCCATCTTGCCGCGCTCAGCTCCGAGCTCGGTCAGGTCGATGACGCGCTCCGCTGGGGGCAGCACGATGAGCGCGGCGGGGGCTGCAGCGCCAGGGGCGTCCAAGCGCCCGAGGTTCACCGTCACCTCTGCGGGACCGCCAAACTGCGCGGGCACGATGACCTGCGGCTTGAGCCAGCCGAGCATGAGCCGCCCCCACGCCGAGAGGTTCTGGGGGCTCGGCGAGGAGGTGGAGCTCATGACCTCCCACGGGCCGGTGGAGTTGCTCGACGTGCGCGAGTACACGTCCGGCAGGCCGAGGGAGTGCCCTGTCTCGTGGATGAAGGTGGAGGGCGTGGTGTACTCGCACTGCATATTGTACGCCTTGCTCCAGAGGTCCGGAGCGATGGGCACGCCACCGTCGGCGTTTGTGCCCTGCGGCGTCATCGGGCCCTCGCCCTCGCGGCGCGTGACCTCGGAGCGGTGCGGCCAGATGCGGTCGCCGCAGGCGCGCTCGTCCGGCGTCAGCTCCGCGAGCACCTCCTCGCCGACGTTGGCGTTGAGCTTCTCGTCGAGCTTGTAGTGGCGCTGGCAGGAGTGCTGGCCCTTGCCCGCGTAGACCACGATGAGGTGGTCCAAGTAGCCGTCGGGCTCGTTGGTGATCCCGTCGCCATCGAAGTCCTCGGGGTCCCAGCGGTCGAACGAGGCCCAGTCGAGCTCCGAGGCGTTGGCGTGCGCCAGGGCGAGCGCGTCCTCGATCAGGCCCTGCGCGTCGGTGTCATTGCGCCAGTTGCCGCCCTCGGGGCGGATGGGCGCGCCGTAGGCGCCGAGCGACTTGGTGAGGTGCACAGGGGGCAGCACCACGCCGCTCATGTGGTAGGCGCCCCCGCTCTGCTCGGCGTAGTAGTGCGAGAGCGTGTCGACGCGCTGGTAGGCGTCGTCGAAGAGCAGCTCCTGGTAGAATGCCGCGAGCTTGTCGCCCTGGTCGGGCTCACCGGCGAAGCGATCAAAGGGCGTGTCGGCGAAGTCGACCAGCAGCACCAGGGGTCGCTGAGGCGCTTCTGCGCTGGCGCTCAGCGGCGGGGTCTCGTCCCAGCGCAGCACCGGCGGGATGAGCGCGCTGAAGTCCAGATCGGCCATGCGCTGCACGAGCTCGTCAGCGGTCTTGGGCGCTTGGAGACCGGCGACGGTCGGGGGCGCCGACGCCGCGGCGGGCGGCGCGCTCTTGGGGGTGCAAGCGATGGCGAGCAGCGTGACGAGGGGCGCGAAGCGCATGGGGGACCTCCGAAAGGATCCGGCTATCGCCCGCGTGTTCACACGGCGAAGGTCGGCGTGTACCACAGCGGGCCGGGGAGCTCGCGGCTCGCGACGATGGGCACAGACGAGGCCGGCACAAAGCGCCCGAGGCCCTGCGGGAGCTGCGCCACGAGCGCGCCGAGCGCCGCAGCGCGGCGGGATCGCCCCACGGGTAGTGAACCATGAGCACGCGCTGCCCCATCAGCCGCTGCACGACCGGCAGCAACCACCCGGACCCACCATACGCTGTCGCCCTCGCGGCGACGCTTACGTGAAATGACGGCGCTAGCGCAGCGCGCCTGCGACGAAGGTGTCGAGCTGCTGTCCCATGAGGGCGCCCGCCTGCTGGGCGATGACGCGGCCGTCGCGGTACACGACGAGCGTCGGGATCGCCTGCACGCGCAGCTCTGCAGCGAGGCCCTGGTGCTTCTCGGTGTCGAGCTTGGCGACGATGACCTGGCCGACGTTGCGCGCGGCGTAGTCGGCGAGGTGCGGCGCCATCGCGCGACAGGGGCCACACCACGGCGCCCACAGGTCCAGCACGACCGGGACCGGGCTGGAGGCGACGAGCCGGCGAACGGCTGCGTCATCGAGGTCGACCGGGGCCCCCTTGGTGTCGAGGGGCTCCTTGCACTTCCCGCAGTTGGGGTGCTTTGCCAAGGCCTCGGTGGGGAGGCGGTTGATGCCGCCGCAAGCGCGGCAGCGCAGGTGAGCGTGAGCCATGGTGCGATCTCCGTAGCCGCACCGTAGTCACGCGCACCGCGCCGCCAAGCGCCTACAAGCCGTGCACCGCGTCCACGCCCGCGGAGCGGCCGATTGCGTGGCACACGTCGCAGCTCTCGCCGTACACCGGGTCGGTGTTCAGGGAGATGTGCGACCGGGCGGTGTCCGAGTCGTGGCACGAGCCACACACCCGCGTCGACGACTCGGTGTAGCCCGCGACGTGGCAGGACTCGCAGTGAGCCGATTCGCCGTCCATATACGGGTAGCGCACGCCGTTAAACGTGTGCGCCGTGTACGGGGTGCCGTAGCCGTTGATGACGTAGGGCGCGGTGAGGTTCGTGCCGTTGTGCAGCTTGTGAATCAGCACGTTGAAGTCGATGGTGACGCCCGGTGTGGTGGTCGCGTCCACGCTGGAGTACTTGTCCTCCGCGCCCGCCGTGTGACAGGTCGCGCAGTTCGCGACGTTCGTGCGGTGTTCGCCGTGGAACCACATGTGCTGGTGACACGCCTCACAGAGCTCGTTGACCACCAGCTCGCGCTTCTCCACCACGGTGGCGTCGCCGACGAGCACGTCCAAGGTGGCGGCCGCGGGCAAGCGTCCGGTGACCGACGGCGTCACCTCGTTGTTCACCACGTCGATGTCGCCCTCGAGCGCGATGCGGTAGGTGCCCGAGGGCAGGTCGATTCCCTGCCAATCGCCCTGCTCGAAGCCGAGGTCCAGGCTGTCGTTCAGCTGCGGCGGGATGACGTCGGGGAGCGGCTTGGTCGCCGTATAGGTCCACGTCTTGGCGAGGATGTCCTCGGTGACGTTGGCCGAGACGTCGTCGACGGCGAGCACCTGCTGCATATGCTCGAGCGGTCCCGCCATCCGGAGCTTCACCGAGTGCAGGTCCGTGCGCACGTTCACCGACGAGCCATCGTCGTGCAGCGCCTTGAACTTCACGCGCACGTAGTCGCCCGGCTCGAACTGGGAGCCGGGCCCAGATCCACCGCCGACCTCGACGATCGACAAGTTCAGTCCTGGGTTAAACCGCTCCTTTTGACGAAGGTCGAGGTGATCGAGCACCACCTCGGAGGGCTGATGGCAGCCGCTGTTCGCGCACGAGGCGTCGTCTGTCTGCGGCGCGATCTGGTCGGTGGGAAGGCCGTGGTTGGCGCCCGTCGCCCAGTTGATGGCGTCGTGACACGCGCCACACGCGTTGCGCGTGGAGTGCTGCTGCACATTGCCGCCAGACGCGCCCTCGTGGCAGAGGTTGCAGGCAGCGGCGCCGTTGGGCCACGCCGGGAACACGACGCTGGAGAAGTCATGCGCGTTGTAGTTCGGGTAGCCCGGGAGCGACGGGTCGCCTGGGTAGCCGTTGACGACCGCCGACGTCGTGAGCTTGGACCCGTTGTGCAGGCGGTGAATCAGCACGGGCATGAAGATGGTCGTGCCCGGCGTGGTGGTGCCATCCTGCTGGGAGTACCGATCCTCGGCGCCGTCGACGTGGCAGGTCAGGCAGAGGGTGATTCCGCCGGTGCGCGTGCCGCCGTGGGCGACGAGCTGCGGGCCATGGCAGGCGCCGCAGTTCTCATCGAGGACGCGCTCGCGCTCCTCGACCTGCGTGGCGTCGCCCAGCAGCACATAAGCGGTGTCGCTGCCGCCGTAGGTGCCCGAAGCCGGGCGGCGGTAGGCCCACGCCGCGAGCACATAGGTGCCGCTAACGACGGGTTGACCGCCCCAATCGCCGACGTCCAAGCCAAGGTCGGAGGTGTCGTTCGGGGGGGCGTGGTAGACCGCGGGGATGGGCGCCGGGAAGGTGAAGCGCCACGCCACCCGGCTGTAGTCGTGCTCGTCCACGATGACCGCAGTGTCGCCCTCGGGCGCGGGCAGCAGCACCGGCTCGGTGTCGGTGACGCCCTGACCGCGGTAGTCGCCGTAGTCGTACACGATGCTCATATGCGAGGTGGGGCCGGTGAGCTGGAAGTCGAGGCCTGACAGGTCCGCGGGCCAGTAGGGCACGCCCTCGTCGTCGACGACCTGGAACAGCACCGACGGTGTGTCGCCGATCTGCAGGTTCCCGTTCGGCCCAGTGCCGCCTTCGACCTTGAGGATGTGGACCTGCATGCCCCATGGCTCTGGTCCGCTGTGGTCGACGTCGAGGACGAAGGGCGGCGGCGCCTCGGTGTCGGGGTCGGTGGTGGTGTCCGTCCCCGTGTCGGTCTCAGTGTCGATGTCCGTGCCCGTGTCCGGCTCTGGGACGGCGAGCAGGGGTCGACAGCCGAGCGTCGCCGCAAGGGCGACGGCGATGGTGATGGTCCTCACGGCTACTCCTCCTCGCTGGAGTTCGGGTCCGTCCACGCGTCGATGACGGCGGTGTTCTTCTTGGTGAGCGGCACCAGCCCTCGCAAGAGGGCTCTTCGATCGCCGATAAGCACCGGATGAGGCGCTGCAGCGACGACGTCGCCCGCCTTTGCCCCGCCCTCGATGATGTCGCGGCACATGCGCGCCGCTTCGTGGCCGATCCCCTCGGCGCCAGCGGTGATCGCGAAGGCGGGCGAGAGCTCGGCGTGGAGGTCCGCGGCCGAGAAGGTCGCGACCGGCACCCGCGCGCGCGCCGCGTTGTCGAGCGTGTCGAGCAGCGCGGTCGACGTCCAAAGCCGCGGATCGGGCTGGGCGAGCAGCAGGTCGACGTGGCGAAGCAAGCGGCGCCGCGCGGCCTCGAGCTCCTCAGGGCGATGAACGTCCTCGACGACGAGGTCGAGCCCCGCCGCCTGGCTGGCCGCTTCGAGCTGACCCCACCACGGGTCCTCGTCGCCCGCGCGGCGGATCATGCCGACCTCGCGCGCGCCGGGGAGCAGCGTGGCGAAGGAGGCGAACAGCGGCTCAGCGGCCACGCGACCGCCGACCTGCAAGAGGTTGGCGCTGCTTAGGCGAGCGACGATGGCCGGATCCGCCTCCAAGGCCAAGATCGGCGCGAGCGCCCACTCGCGCGAGGCCGCCTTGAGGGCGAGGTCGCCGACGGTGACGACGACCGCCGGCTCGAACTCAGCGAGGTTCTCCGCGATGAACTCGGCGGGATCCGGCGCCGCGCCGAGGTCGTAGGACATGCGCACCGCGAAGGCGGTCTCGGCCTTGAAGGTGCGCACGATCTCCGTGGACCGCGGGGAGCTGTCGCTCGTGAGCACCAACACGACGGCCTTGTCGCCCGCGTGGGCCGCTGGGGAGGCCATGAGCGCTACCGGGAGGAGCGCTCGAACGAAGTGGGAGCGAGTCGTAGCCATGTGCGCCTCCTAGAAGCCAGCCGTGAAGTGTAGGCCGCCAAAGAGCGCGTCCGTCGCGCTGGGTTCTGACCGCGTGGCGAGCACGCCGTCCGCGTACAGGACCTCACGCTCCAGGCCGAGCTCGAAGCGCACCGCCGTCTGGGCCGAGAGGTCCTTGCGAACGCCCGCGGTCGCAGCGCCGTAGGAGCGCGTGCCGCCAAAGATCATGTAGATCGGGTCATCCTGCCAGCGCTCGAGCAGCTCGACGCGCGTATACGGGGCGCCCCAACGGGCGCGGTGGCTCCACTGGGCGAAGCCGCTGCGGCTGTACACCGCGCTGTCCGCGCCTTCGAGCTTGTGAAGGACAACGAAGCCCTCGACCAACAGCTCGGTGCGGCGCCGCAGCCACGCGACGTGGACCGCCTGCACGAGGTCAGAGGCCTGCGCGCTGTCGAAGCCGCCGAGCCCGTCGTTCGTCGGGACCTCGACGCGCTCCATCGAGCCCGACCAGCCAAGCTGCAGGCCCGCGGGCGTCTGAACCCAGAGCTGCGCCCAGGTGTTCTTGTCCCAGCTCGGCGCAGCCTCCGAGATCAACCACGCCGAGCCGCGCCCGTCGCCGACCCCGAGGTGCCAGCCCACTTGCCAGCTGCCGAGGACGTAGGCGCCAGCGAGATCCAAGCCCACATGCTGCGGAACGAAGGCGCCGGTCCCCGAGGTCGCGATGGCCTGGGGGCGCTCGGCGCTCACGGCCGAGAGGTCGCCCGCGGGGTGGTGCGTGTTCCAGTAGCCGATGGGCACGTAGAGGCGCCCGACCTGTAGGGACATGTGCTCGGTGAGCTCCATGTCGAGCGCTGCGACGTCGAGCTCAAGCGGGCGCTCGACGCCACCGAAGCTGAAGCTGACCTCCGCCTTTGTGCCGCGTCCCATGTCGGCGCGCGCGCCGAACAGGACCTCGCTCACGTCCATCGCGAGCGGCGTCTCGCCGGTGCTGCCGACGACGCGGACGGCGAGGAAGCCGATCGGCTCCACCTTTGGCACCGACTCCAACGCGCTCAACGGGGCGAGCTCGTCGCCCGCGTCGGTGAGGAGGTCGATCTGCTGCTGTGCGCGGCGAAGCTTGGCTTCGAGCTCGTCCACGCGGCCGTCATCCGTGGCCACAGGCGCTGGCGCAAGCGGCGGCGCTGGTGGCGATGGTGGTGGCGACGCGACGACGGGCGCGACCGGCTCAGTGACCGCGGTCGGCTCGACCGGCGGCGTCTCCTGCGCGCTAGCGACGGCGCTGCAGAGCAGGCCAGCGACGACGGCGACAGAGGCTTGTCGCGTCATTCCTCACCTCCAAAACCTGGGGTTCGATGTGTGTCAGGGCGCATGGACGGTCACCGTGAACGAGCGACCCGCGCTCGCGAAGGCCCAGCGCGGTGCGACCTGCGACGGGCTGTTGACGCGCAACAGGAGCTTGCCGTCCTCTTGCGCGATGGTCACGCTCGCCACGAGCGGCGACGCGACCGGGAGCTTGGAGACGCCAAAAGTGGAGACGCCACCCTTGAGCGCGACGACGTACTGGGTCGGGTAGCGCGGATCGGCGCCTTCGACCGGGTAATGGAACGGCTTCACGTCCCCGTTGGACAGCGTGCCGCGCACGACGACGGCGTCGCCCTGCACGTCGACGCTCACGTCTTGGAGCTCCACTGTCACGGCCGGCGCCGCGGGCACAACCGGCGCCACCGGCTGAGGATGCGGCGTGGGCACGACCGCTACGGGCGCTACGACGGGCGTGGGCGGCGCCTCGACGACGTGCACCGGCGCCTCCACGCGGACGGCGGGCGTCGCGGGGGACGTCTGGCGCGCAGGGCGAACGTTCGGGCGCGGGGCGAGCTCGGGCGCGACGACAGCGGGCGGTGCGTCGGTCGCCGTGCCAGCGTCGACCACAAGGGGCGCAGGCTCGGGTACGAAAGGGGCTTCGGGAGCGACAACGGGCGCCACGACCGGCGCCACGATGGGGGCCGGTGGGGCTACCGTCTGCGGCGCGACCGCGGTGCCCACCTGCACGTTGCCGGCCATGGACAGCCCGATGAGCAGCAGGCCGAGGCCGATGAGGATCGCCGCGGTGAGGCCCAAGCCAACGACGAAGCCCTGGAAGCGCGCCGCGCCGGCCCCCCCGTTGGTGTCCCAGGCGGTGCGCTCGCCCCACGACGGGTGGCCCGTCCCCTGTGCCTGGCTTGGGTGCGTCGGCGACCCATATCCGGGCGGCGGCGCGCTCCATCCGGGGCTCGGGCCAGGCGGCACGCTCCAGCCGCTGCTCCCCGGTGGCGAAACCGGCGCGGGCTCTTGGCCCTCGTAGGGCAGCAGCGTGGGCTGGGACATGCTCGACGCGGGGATGAACTCCGCTGCGTTTGGGATTGGCCTGGACAGGGCTTTTTCACGCAACAGCGTCGGGACGTCGTCGTCCAGGAAGGGCAGGAGCGCGCGCGCCGCGCGGAGCTCGTCGGCGAGCTCACCCACGCTGGATTGGCGCTGATCGCGGCGGTAGCTGCACGCCTTGATGATGATGTCGGCGAGACAGCCTGGGAGGCCTTCGACCAACGTGCCGTCTACCGCAGCGCGGTAGAGCTCCACCGGATCCTGGCGGGTGAGCAGGCTGTAGAGCAGGGAGCCGAGGGAGTACACATCCGCGCGCACGTCAACGCCGTGGGCGTCGTCGCGTTGCTCCGGGGCCATATAGCCGTGAGTGCCCATCGCCATGCCGGAGCGCGTCCGACCGCGCTCAACCTCTTCAAAGCGCGCGATGCCGAAGTCGGACACACGACACTGACCGTCCGTCGTGAGCAAGATGTTGTGCGGCTTGATGTCCCGATGGATGACGCCCTTCTCGTGGGCGGCCTCCAGGGCATCGCACACCTGGAGCATCACATCGACCGCCATGCGAGGGGGCATCGCGCCAAACTCGCGCTGCCAGTCGACCAGATCGCCGCCTTCAATGACCTCCATCACGATGAACATCAGCGCGCCGTCTTGGCTGACATCGTAGATGCGCACGATGTGCGGGTGCTCCAGCATCGCCATCGCCTTGGCTTCGGACTCGAATCGCGCTCGAAGCTTAGGCTTGGACGCGTGGGTTGGCGAGAGCACCTTCACCGCGCGCCACACGCCGAGGCGCTGGTCCCACCCGCGGTAAACCGCGGCCATCCCCCCCTCGCCGAGTGTCTCCACCAGGAGGTAGCGTCCACCACTCAGCGATCGTTTCGTCAGGTCCAAGGTACAAACTCATCGGCTAGAACGCGGCGAACCGCGCTGGCTTGCGAAGACAGACTTGTAACTCTTGGCGGCGTTCAGAACACAGAAAGCCGCGGCACGCAGATGGAGTCGAAGGGCCTCTATAGATTGTGAGATCTATTGACCTACGGCGTCCGTGTCGACCGCGTGCTGCACATGGTTGCAGCGTTTACGCAACCTAGCCCGTGACCTCGTGCAAGAGCGCCTCAATCCCTCGCCAGCGGTCGTGCTGTCGCTCCACCTCCGCCCCCATGGCCTGCTCAGCGGCGCGCTGCTCGGCCAGATAGGCCGCCAGCCGTTCGGACAGGTTCGCCATGCGCTCCACCGGCGCGAGGCTCGGGTCCGGCATGGGCACGGCGGCCGTGAGCCGCAGCTTTGGGAGGGTGTCGCTCAGCGCCTCGCACACGCTGTCCGCCGTCTCCAACGCGACCGCGAGCGCCGTCTGGGTGTGGCCCGCGGCGACGCTCGCCTGCCAGGCACCGCGAGCGATGCCCTCCATGCGCTCGACGAGCGCGACCGCCGCCTCGACGAAGCCGTGCTCCTCGGCGAGCGGCAGCAGCGTGTTGTAGAGCGCCTCGCGCTCGGCGTAGAGCGGGTCCAAGTAGGCGCGCACGTCCGCGAGCTCGGGGTCGGCTTGCAGGCGCTGGAACTGGTCGTACAAGAGGTGCTCGAGCGCGTGCTCTTCGTCGTGCTGGTGGCTTCCTTCGGGCTCGAGCGCCGCGAGCGCCACGCTCAAGCGCTCGGCCTGCGCGGCGTCGTTCGGCAACTCGGCGAGGGCCCGCGCCACCTGCGGCCACGCGCGGGCGTCGGCGAGCGCGGGCTCACCCGGCGGCGGCTCACCCGGAATCCAGCCCGCGAGCTGCTCCCTGGCCGCGTAGAGCGCGTGCAGGACCGCGTGAGCGCGCGCCGCCTTGTTCATGCGCTCGCGCTGCGCGTGCACCGCGTCATAGTCGGGGAGGCGCCGCATCAGGCCACCCTCCCGGAGAGGTACCGCGCCTGCACGCCGAGCATGCGCAGGTAGTCGAGGTAGATCTGATCGGCGCCGTAGTCCGTGAGCTGCGCAATCGGCCGGTTTGACCGACGCCACAGGCTCCACTCCTTCGACAGGATCTCCACGCCGTACTTCTCGGGGTGGCTGAAGAAGGGCGTGCCTGGGTAGGGCGTGAAGATGGAGAGGTCCGTCCACACCACGAGCCGCTCTTGGAACAGGCGGTCGACGAAGGCGCGGGTCTCGGCCGCGCGCTCGATGTTGTCACCCGGGTGCCCGATGATGAAGAAGGCGTTCGAGTGGATGCCAGCGTCGCGCGCCAAGGTGAGCGCGTCGACCGTCTGCTGCACCAGCAGGCCCTTGTTCATCGCGTCGAGCACCGCCTGCGAGCCGCTCTCGGCGCCGACGGACAGCGACGGAATGCGCGCGTCGCGCATGGCCTGTAGGCCAGGGGCGGTGATGGTGTCGAGCCGCGTGAGGAAGCCGAAGCGCTCCGGCAGGTTGGGGCTCCGACCGAGCGCGCCCACCAGCTCGAAGAAGTAGGGCGTGTGCATGTTGAGCATGCTGTCGTCGATGCCGCAGAGCGCGTTGCCGTAGCGGCTGGCCATGCGGTCGAGCTCGCCCACGATGCGCTCCACCGTGTGCTCGCGCACCACCCCGCCCCAGTAGCGGAACTCGTGGCAATAGCGGCATCGAAAGGTGCATCCGCGGCTGGTGATCGCGGAGATCTCCATCACGCGGGCGAAGGCGTCGGGGAGCAGCTCGAAGTCGACCGGCGGCAGCTCGCGCACGTCCCCGAGCGGCCGGTGCTGGTTGCGGTGAATGACGCCGTCCGCGCTCCGCCAGGTCAGCCCGTGGATGCCCGTGAGGTCGCTCACGCCAGCGCCGAGCGCGCGGAACAGCTCGAGCGCGGTCCACTCGCCCTCGCCGCGCACCACGATATCGAGCTCGGGCGTCTCCTCCAAGACCTCGCGGTCCTGGTACGTGACATGGGCGCCGCCGATGACCACCGGCAGGTCCGGCGCGATCTGCTTCACGAGCCGCGCGACCTCTTGCCCGCGCGGGTACAGGTAGGTGAAGGTGACGGACAGGCCCACCGCGCGGGGCTTGAGCACGCGGATCGCGTCGGCGAGCACCTCCAGCGTGCGGGCCCGCGCCGCTTCGCCGCCAGCGAAGTCGTCGACGTAGTGCGCGAGCGGGAGCACCTCGGACGGGATGCCGTTGGCGTTCAGGAAGGAGGCGACCGAGACCGCTCCGCGCGGAAAGATCGCGCCGAACGCGCCATAGCTGGGCAGCGCCACGATGAGCACCGGGCCTTCGCCGTCGCTCGCGCGCGGGTGCTGCGAGGGCAGCGCGACGAGCTCTGCTGGCGGCAGCTGGCGCCCGCCCTCCGCGACGGATTGTGCCGCCTCGGCCGCGGTGTCGACGTGCAGCGCGCGGTCGCTCACCCCCGAGTACATCAGACCCGCGACCTCGCGGACGCGGAAGCCGTGCGCCTGCTCGAGCGCCATCACCTCCTCTTGCAGCGCGATAGCGCCCTGGAGATCCGCTTGGTAGCGACGCACGTTCGACAGCATCGCGAGCTGGTGAGCCTCGCGCTCGTGCTGGCCGAGGGCGCGGTAGCCCTCGCGCGCGGCCTTGAGGTCCGCCTCGGCCTCGTCGAAGCGCCCCGCAGTGAGCAGCACTGGGCCGCGGTTTGCGCGCAGGCGCACCGCTAAGAAGCTGTCTGCGAGCGACTCAGGGAGGCGAGCGGCCGCGTCATCGAGCACCTGCGCCGCGAGGGCGTGGTCGTGCAGCTCGTAGTAGACGCCGCCGAGGTTCACCAGCAAGGCGATGAGGTCCTCGGGGTCGCCCCAAGCGGCGAGCGGCGGGTAGGCGCCGGCGAAGGCGTCCGCGGCCTCGCGCAGGCGCCCCGCGCGGTAGTGCGCCGCGCCGAGGTCCACGCGCGCGCGCACCGCCTCGACCTCCACCCCACCGGCTTCATACGCGACCACCGACCGGGCGAGGTCGATCGCGGCGTCATCGGCGCGCCCAGCCTCGGCGAGCAGCTCGGCGCGCACGCCCCAGGCCAGGCCCTCGGTGGCGAGCTCACCCTCCTCGTGCGCGACGCGCGCCGCGACGACGCAGCGCTCCAGCGCCTCTTGGAGCTGCCCAAGCGCCGCGAGCACGCGCGCGAAGTTGAGCTGCAGCTCGGGCAAGAGCGGGCGCCCGAGCATCTCCAGGCGCCCGAGCGCGGCGCGAAACGCGATGCCCGCGCCGATGAGGTCGCCCGCGCCGAAGGCCATCGCCCCGGCGTTGCCCTCGGCGATCGACGCCTGCACCGGCTCGTCCGCCGCCAAGAAGGCGTCGCGAGCGCGCAAGAAGGCGACGCGAGCGCCCTCTTCATCGCCCTGGTTGAGGCGGCCGAGGCCGAGGTCGAGGGCGCTAGGGCCGTCGAAGGAGGACAGGTCGTCGGGGGTGCTCATAGCGGGGAGTATACGCCAGAGAGGCGGCCCTCCACGAGCGGGCTCGGCCGCTCGCGGCTCAATGAGCTAGGTCGCTGCGCTCCCGGTAGACCAAGCACATGCCGTGGCAGTCCTTGTTGAAGTGCTCGCACCGGTTGCACACGTCGAAGCGCGAGGGCAGCGTGCGCAGGCCCTCGAGCAGTCCGAACGTGTAGCCATGCAGGTCCTCGAGCGAGGTGAAGCTCGAGATGTGGCGTTTGCCCGGCTCGTAGAAGTAGTCCCCGCCGCAGATGGTGAGGTTTCCGGCCGGGTCCATGACCGGCACGCTGCTGCAGCGCGTCTGCTGCACGCGCTCGTCCACGCAGAGCGGGAAGGAGCAGTCGTAGCCCAAGAAGATGCCGTGCTTGCGGCAGAAGTCGAGCGCAGCCCCGTGCACCTGCTTCATGGCGTCGAGGTCGTTTGGGGTGAAGGCGCCGCTCTGCGCGCCCCCAGCGGGGGTGGCGAAGGCGAGGAAGACGCCCTTGATGCCCGCGTCGCGGATGGGCGTGAGCGCCGCGACGATGTCCTCGCCGGGGCGGATCGGCAAGTTCGCGTAGACGCGCTCCAGCGGAAAGCCGAGGCCGGGCGCGCGGTGCGCGAAGAGCCCGTTCATGGTGATGGACCACAGCTTGTCGCGCACCTCCGCGATGCGCTTGGGCATGGAGCCGTTGGTGAACACGATCACGCCCAAGCCGCGCTCGTGCACGGCGTTCACGACGTCCACGAAGTGCGGGTGCAGCGTGGGCTCGCCGCCGAGCAGGTTGACGGTGCGCGCCGCGTAGAAGGAGCGCGCGAGCTCGTCCTGGTTGTCGCTCCACGGGGGGAGCGGCGGAGCGGTGGCCACCAAGGCCGCGTACGCGTCCAGGTGCCGGTAGAGCGCCTGGAGCTGACGAGGATCCGCTTTGGGGGCCGCTTTGAAGTAGCTCTCTGCGTAGCAGAAGGAGCAGGACTCGTTGCAGACGTTGGTGAGGAAGAGGTTCACAGGCGCGAACCCGAGCTCAGCAGGCTCACCCGCCGACCATCACCGTGCCGGCGCCCTTGATGATGTTGCCCGACGCCATGCCGCAGTGGAGCGTGCTGTCGCCGATGCGCGAGGCGGGCTTCTTGCCCACGATGACCGTGCCCGAGCCCTTGGTGATCATATACGTGTTGGGGCCACAGCAGGTCATGGTGTGAACGCCGTTATCGCCCATGCGGGCGCAAGGGCTGCCCTCCATCATGACGGTCATCTCGCCGGAGATGATCGGCCCCTTCACCGGGTGGGGAACGGGGCTCCACGGGTGAACGGAGTGACAGTGCGGCGACCCAAAGGAGTCATCGCCAATACGAGCAACAGGTGGTCCACCCATACAAAACCTCGCGACAGGTGCGATGAGCTTAGCAGACGCTGGGGCGAACCTCAACTGGTTCCCGACAAGCTACCCGCAGAGCGCCGCGCGCAACGCTTGCATCAGCGTGATCGCGTCGAATGGCTTGGAGACGAAGACGACCTGGCGCGCGCCCAAGTGCGCGCCGACGAAGGCGTCCCTGGCGTAGCCCGACATGAACACGAAGCTGAGCTCGGGGCGCACATCCAACATCGCCTCGACCATGGTCGGGCCGCTCATTCCGGGCATGACCACGTCCGTCAGCACGACGTCGGGCCAGTCCTGGTGGTTGGCGAACCAAGCGAGCGCCTGCTCGGGCGCGTTCACCGCGTGGACTTCGTATCCGTGACGAGCGAGCAAGCGTCGGGCGAGCGATAAGATCTGCGTGTCGTCCTCCACCAGCAACACGCGCTCGGTTCCGCCCCGCGCGGAGGGTGGGGAGACGAGGTCTTGCCCGTGGTCGACCCTGATCTCGACGCGCGGCAACAGCACCCGCACCTTGGTGCCTGCCCCCGGCGCGCTCTCGACGTGCAGGAGGCCGTGGTTCTGCGCCACCACACCGAAGACCGTCGACAGGCCAAGGCCAGTGCCCTTCCCTTGCGCCTTCGTGGTGAAGAACGGCTCGAAGATGTGTTCAAGCGTGGCCTCATCCATGCCCGCGCCGTCGTCGCAGACCTCGAGCGCCGCGTAGCGCCCCGGAGGCGCCTCCAAGCCATGCGCGGAGAACGGCTCATGCAGCACGAAGTTGTACGCGCGAACGCGAACAGCGCCGCTCCCGGAGAGCGCGTCGCGCGCGTTGAGCACGAGGTTGGTGAGCACCTGGTCGACCTGGACGGGATCCACCATCACCGGGTGAAGGTCCTGGTCCACCTCCCACGACAACGTCACGCTCTCGGGCACCAGCCGCCCGAGCATGACCTGCGCCGTGGTCAGGATCGGGCGAAGGTCGACGACGCGAGGCGCCGTCGGGCTGCGCCGAGCGAAGGCGAGCAGCTGCTGCACGAGCGCCGAAGCCCGCGCCGCCGCCGCGTGAATGTCGTCGAGGTACTCGGCGTGAGCCCCCTCGTCGCCGAGCTCCATCCGCGCCACGGCGATCGTGCCCTGAATGACCATGAGGACGTTGTTGAAGTCGTGGGCGATGCCCCCCGCGAGACGCCCGACGGACTCTAGCTTCTGCGCCTCCCGGAGCTGTCGATCCAAGCGCTTCGCCTCGGAGACATCAGTCACCGCGACGAGGTAGGCCACCCCGTGTCGCCCATCGACCAACATCGGCGCGACCGAGCCAGACAGGCGCACCTCCGCGCCGCTGTCTCCCCCCAACTTGGTGTCGAACGCGTGCGTAAGCCCGTCGCGAAACAGCAGCCTCACGCTGCGATCAAACTCCGGACGCTGGTCCTCGGACACGAAGCTGCGCAGGGAGAAGCCCACGACACGATCCCGGCTCTTGCGCACGAGCACACAGAAGGCCTCGTTCGCCTGCTGAATCATCCCGATGGCGTCCAGCACCACATACCCAACCGGCGCGCAGTCAAAGAGCTGCTCGAAGCGGACCTGAGCGCGAACGATCGCCTCCTGGGCGCATCTGAGCTCCTCGTTTTGGAGCTCCAGCTCGATCTGCGCGACGCCGAGATCATGCACGAGGGGGCGCAGGTCAGCTTCGACTCCCGGTGGTGCCCATCCCGGACCCTCGCGCTCTCGCAGCGCCGCCTCGGCGCGCAACCGAAGCGCGCGCCAGCGCTCCGCATCTGCGCCGCCCCGATCAGTCACGACTGGCTCCGCCGCGCTCGCGCAGGAAGTGCAGGTACACCTCCGCCACCCGTCCGCCGCCGGCCTCCCAGAGCGGCACCGCCGACACGCGCACCAAGAGCGCCTCCGTGTCCTCCGAGCGAGGCACTCGCATGAGGTCGTCGCGTACCTCCTCGCCCGTTCGCAGCGCGCGGAGCACGGGATGCTCGCGCCCAGGCACTTCGGCCCCGCTGTCGTCCGCCACCGCCCAGCCGAGCTCGACGCTGGAGCGCCCCACGAGCTGCTCCAAGGCCTGGTTCAAGAGCGCGCACGCCGCGGGGTTGGCGTCGGTGATCCTGCCGTTCATGTCGTGAAAGATCACGCCCTCGTGCAGTGTCTCAAACAGGTGGGCGAAGCGACCTTCGCTCGCCATGAGCTCACGCTGGGTTGCCTTGAGCCCGCTGACGTCGACGAGCGAGAGCACGATGCCGGCGGAGACGCCCTCGGCGATGCGGTAGGGCAGCACGCGGAGCACAAACCACGCCCCCGAGTCCGTGACGACCTCGACCTCGCGTCCCGTGCCCGACCGCTCCACCTCGCGCACGAGCTCCAACGGGTCGAGGCCCACCAAGCGGTGCCGCAAGTGAGCGAAGGGTCGCCCTACGTCGGTGGGCAAGATCGGGAAGATCGCGTCGAGGTCGGGCGTGAACTTGCGCACGTCCAAGCTCTCATCCAAGAAGAGCGTGTAGATGCGCGAGCTCGCGAGCAGGTTGTCGAGGTCGTTGTTGAGCTCGGTGAGCTCGACGATCTTCTGCTGGTGTTCGGCGTTGACCGTGTGTAGCTCCTCGTTGACAGACTGCAGCTCCTCGTTGGTGCTCTGGAGCTCTTCATTGCTGGCGAGGAGCTCCTCGTTGCTGGCCTGCAGCTCCTCGTTGGACGTCTCGAGCTCCTCAATCGTCGCCTGCAGGTTCTCGCGGTTGAACTGAAGCTCGTGCTCGAGGTCGTGGATGCGCTGCTCGGTCACCGCCGCGAGGTCATAGGTTGTCCCCGCGCGTCCTCCGAGGTCGGGTCCCGCAGCGCCCACCTCTTCGACACAGAAGATCGCGAGCGGCTCCTGCCCACGCCGCCCCTTGAGCGCGCGGACGCGTAGGTCCACGAGCGAGACCTCGCCGCCGCGCGTCACCCGCACGTTCGTGTACTTCATCTCCTTGCCGTCCGCGAAGACCTTGCGGAGGCCTGTGGCGACGGGCACCGCGAGCTCGTCGATCACCATGCGCGAGATGTCGTTGAGCACCTTACCCGACGGCAGCTTGAGGAAACCCGACGAGTTCCCGACGATATGCAGCAGCTCCAGGCTCTCGTTGACGACCACCGTGAACGGGAGGGTGTCCTCTGCCAGCGTCTCGAGCAGGCGGTCGATCACGCGGTCCTCGTCGGCGCTGGGATGACTCGCCCTTCGTCCGACCATGCGCCTCCCCGCGCCAGGCCACCGAGTCCCGTAGGCCTCGCCGGCGGCGAGGTGGTGACGTGAGCGACCCTTCGACCGGTAGATCTTCTGCTTGGTCTCCAACGGGTCGAAGTAGGTGCTCGCCTCGCCGGTCGTCTCGCTGGTCCCTAGCACCAAGATGCCGTTCGCGTTCAAGCCGAAGTTGAAGGCGTCGAGCACCCGCTGTTGAAGCACCGGCTGCAGATAGATGAGCAGGTTGCGGCAGCTCACGAAGTCCAGGTTGGTGAACGGAGGATCCGTCACGAGGTTGTGCTGCGCGAACACGACCATCTCGCGAACGCTGCGGACGATCTGAAAGCTGTCGCCTTTGCGGCTGAAGTACTTGCTCAGCAGCTTCGGCGACACGTCAGCGGCGATCGACTCGGGGTAGACGCCCGCGCCCGCGCGGTTGATCGCGTTCCGGTCGATGTCGGTCGCGAAGATCTTGACATCGAACCGCTCGCCGACGGCCTCCATGCACTCCTGGCACACCATCGCGAGGGTGTACGCCTCTTCACCCGTCGAGCAGCCCGCGACCCACAAGCGCAGCTCCTTGGTGCGACGCGTGCGGAAGACCTCCAGCAGGTGCTGTTCGCGCAGCAGGTCCCACACCGAAGGATCTCGAAAGAACGCCGTCACTCCGATCAAGAGCTCGCGGTAAAGCGCCGTCACCTCACTGCGCCGGTTCTCCATGAGCGAGAGGTAGTCGGCGAGCAAGTCGAGCTGATTCACGGTCATTCGACGCTCAATGCGGCGCACGATCGTGCTCTGCTTGTAGAGCGTAAAGTCCACGCGGGTCTGGTCGCGAAGCAGCGCGAAGATCCTGGCGAGCCGGTCCTCGTCGAGCAACACGGGTGACGCCGTGGGTGGCGTGGTCAGGTAAGAGTGGTTGGCGAAGGCCACCAAGCGGTCAGGCATGCTGGGCACGTCGACGATGAAGTCCGCGAGCCCCGTGGCGATCGCCGCCCGCGGCATGCCGTCGAACCGCGCCGAGTCCGGCGTCTGGGCGAGCACCATGCCGCCCACCTCTTTGATGGCGCGGAGGCCGCGCACACCGTCACTGCCAGTCCCCGAGAGGATGATCCCCACCGAGCGCTCACGCTGATCCGCTGCCAGCGACGCGAGGAACACGTCGATCGGCAAGTGAATGCCTCGCTCGTTGCGCTCCTGATCGCTCAACATCAACTTGCCGTGAAACAAGCTCAGGTTCTTGCGGGGCGGGATGATGTACACCGTGTCCCGCTCGACCACCATGCCCTCTTCTGCCCGGCGAACGGTCATCTCCGTGTGCTTGGCGAGCAGCTCGGCCATCAGGCTCTTGTAGTCGGGGGACAGGTGCTGAATGACGACGAAGGCGATCCCCGAGCGAGCGGGCATCGCGTCGAAGAAGGCGTCCAGCGCCTCCAATCCGCCCGCAGATGCGCCGAGGCCAACGATACAAGCGGGTCCGACGCTGGTTGGTTGGTCTGTCATCGGTCGCCCTCGCGCGTCTATCCGTCAAACGGCGTCTTCTATCCAGATTGCGCGCCTGACGTAAAGGTGGTCATGCCGTGGCGAGGGTCGCGATAAAACACCCGTATGCGTGATCCTCGCAGTAGAATGGGCATCAACTGACGTTGATGATCGTCCTCAAGCCTTTGCCCCGCATCCGTCCAAGCGCACCCGGACAGCAGGGCGCTACTGTTCAACGATGATGAACTGCACCCGACGATTGAGCGCCTTGTGCGCGTCGGCGTCGTTCGGGACCATGGGCTCCGTCTCACCGTAGCCCTTGGGTACCAGCCGCTCGGCGGCGACGCCCTTCGCGACGAGGGTCGCGACCACCGCGTCGACGCGGCGCTGCGAGAGATCGAGGTTGTAGTCCGCTTCGCCGTCGCTGTCGGTGTGCCCCTGCACCTCGACCAACCGCAGCTCGGGGTGGGTGATGAGGGTGGCCGCGACCTCGTCGAGCAGCGGCCCGCTCTCCGCCTTGATCGTGGCCTTGTCGAAGTCGAAGAGCACCTGCTCCAGGATCTTGACCTCGGCGACCTCGACCGTCACCTTGGCGGGGTGCAGCTGAAGCGTCATCGCGGTCTTGTCGGCCGGCTGCACATGCGCCACCTCGGATGTGTCGCCATAGCCCTCGGCCTGCACGACGACGCGCACGTCGCCGGGGGCCAAGGTCCACGAAACTGGGGCGTCGCCGATGGTGGCTGGGCTGACCGCGGGCTGCGCGTCCACGAGCGTGACGGTCGCCTGGACGCGGGCGCCCGAGGTGGCGTCGACCGTGTCCACGATCAGCTCGCCGGGCTTCCACGCCATCGGCACGCGAACGCTCTGAGCGCCCTCGGCCAAGGTGATGCGCTCGACTTGGGCCGGCTGATAGGTGGGGTGCTCGACGAACAAGCCGAGCGCTGTGCCGGGCATGAGGTCCACGAGGAGCAGCTCGCCGCTGGCGGCGGTGCGGCCCAGCTCGCCGCTGTCCGAGCGCACGCTGGCGTCAGCGACAGCTCCAGCGGGGCCCGCCGCGGTGACGGTCAGCGACGCGAGCGCGTCGGGGCAGCCCTCGTCATCCTTCCAGCCGTTCACCACCTCGGGCTCCAGCGGGCAGGCGTCGAGGGAGTCGACGAGTCCGTCGCGGTCGGTGTCGGGCTCTGGCCACACCTTCTTGGAGTAGCTAAGGCCCGCAAAGAGTCGGTACCCCGCCGCGCCCGCGCCACGGGTGACCGCCGTTGATGCGGCGCCCATGAAGCCGAGCCCGCCGTCTTCGGGGCGCTTGCGCACCGAGAGCGCGACCTCGCCAGGGGAGCCAACCCACGCGACATCGCTCGCCTTGAGCGTGGGATCAAAGCGCATCTCCAAGCGCGCGACCGTGTCGGGCTTGAGGGCGTAGCCCACGCTCGCGTCGGCGAGCAGGTGCGCGCCACCGGCCAGGCCGTCCACGCCGATGGCGGGGGCGGTCATCGCGCCCACGTCAGCCGCAAAGTGCACCGCGCCCGTGCCAATAGCGAGGGCGAGCACGCCGCCGACGCCGGGCACCGAGTCACCGAGCCACCGGCGCTGCGCCCCGGAGGGCAGGTCCGCGAGCGGGATGAGCGAGAGGCCGAAGCCCTCGCCCGCTTGGCCTGGGAGCACGAGCCCGACCGGGACGGACAGGCGCACGTCGCCGAGCGCTGGCCCGGCGCGTCCGGCGTCGCTCAAGCTGGTGAACCACACCGGCGCTGAGAGGCCGATAGCGACGCGCTCGTGGAGGGCGAACTGCCCCGTGAGCGTGACGCCGAGCAGATCGTCGACGATGCGCTCGCGCGTGCGGTCCGTACCGTCGGTGGTGATGCGCACCAGCGGCGCGTTGGCGAAGCTGAGCGTGGCGGCGCCGCCGAAGGAGTTGGCGAGCTGCCGCTCTGCGCGAAAGCCCCACAGCGGGTCGAGCGGGTCGCCGTCGGTGGCAGCGAGGGCGCGGCCGTGGGCGTCATAGCCGCCCTCCTGAGCGGAGGCGGTGGAGAAGAGCGCCGAGAGGGCGAGCAGGGCGATCATGAGCGCACCTCACGGCGGCGAGCCGCCATCAGCGAGAGGAGGAGGCCAAGCAGCCCCGGCGCCGAGCCGCCCGTGGAGGAGCAGCCGCCTTGCAGCCATCGCTTGGCGTCCTGGCCGTTGCAGTTCTGGTCGACGCCGTCGTCCGGCACGTCCTCCGCGTCGGGGTGCACCGTAACGTCCGTGTCCACGCAGTCGGAGTCGACCGGGTAGCCGTCGACGTCCTGGTCGTCGTCGTTCCCGTCGCAGTTCTGGTCCGTTCCGTCGTACCAGATCTCGGTCGCGAGCGGGTTCACGCCGGCGTCCGTGTCGTTGCAGTCGTCGCCGCCACAAGCGCCGTCGGGCGACAGGTAGGTGTCGCCGTCCACGTCGCACAGGTCGCCAGCCACGCAGTCCTGGTCGACCCCGTCGTACGGGAGCTCCGTCGCGTTCGGGTGAATCGAAGCGTCGTCGTCGTTGCAGTCGTCGCCGCCGCACG
>Ga0210044_10000378_pt1 | contig 66890 bp, 53 predicted proteins | sample CryGey13umfilter_2_FD_183959 | JGI IMG/M metagenome (GOLD analysis project Ga0210044, IMG submission 183959) | Groundwater microbial communities from aquifer in Utah, USA - Crystal Geyser 4/9/14 3 um filter (SPAdes) (version 2) | ecosystem: Environmental > Aquatic > Deep subsurface >... | reverse complement strand
ACTAGGTCGAGTCGATGCGTTTGGCGAAGGCCGCGGTGGTTGCCGCGGCCTTTTGCATGAAACCCCCCGAGCCCCGCGTGCGTATAGAGGAGGACGCCCGCAGTCCGAAAGGATATTGCTTGGGTTTTTCCGGGCGGGGCGTATGATTCCCGGGTCGAGTTTCCTGAACATTCACACTGGGTGCCGAGGTGCGCCCACGGGGGTTGATGAAGATGCGAAGCAACGGATGGAGAATTCTGGTCGGATGTCTGCTGTTGACCTGCGCCACGGTGCCCGTCTGGGCCGGAGCGGATTCCGCTCAGGAGACGGCAGTGGCTCCCGCCGCAAGCCAACTGAGTCTGAAGCAGTGTATCGACATCGCCCTGGAAAACAACCCCACCCTGATGATCGCCGGTGAGCGGTTGCATATCGCGTCCAAGGACGTGTCCGACGCCTATGGCAGCTTCCTGCCCGACATTTCCCTGAATCGGAACTGGAACAAGAGCGACCGGACCGATTTTGATGTGACGACCTTTCAGCCCGTTCTCACGGACTCCATCCAGCTGCGCGATTACTACACGGACGACCTGGTGACCTGGTATTCCCAGACCAACGTGCCGGTCGGCCTGGAGGACCAGACCATCCACTCCAAATACAAGGACTGGAACGCGCGGGCGTCCCTGAACCTGTTCGGGGGATTTTCCAAGTTCGCGACCCTGAATTCCGCCAAGCACAACAAGGAGGCCTCGAAGGCGACGTTGGCCTACAACCGGGAACTGGTCATCCAGGACGTATTGACGGCCTACTACAATCTTGTGCGCTACCTGAACCTGGAGCAGGTCGCGCTCGAGGCGCGCGACCAGGCCGCCAAGGAGCTCGAGCGCACCGAGACCTATTTTCGGCTGGGCAGTGCGGCCAAGAGCGATGTCCTGCAGCAGAAGGTTCGCCTGGAGAACACCAAGCTGGACCTGGTCGTTGGCCACAACAACGTGGCCAAGGCCTTTGCCGATCTGGCCTACGTGATGAACCGTCCCTTGGCGCAACAGTTCTCGGTTGATGGTTCGGTGCTGGAAACCGATTTCGAAGTGGAACCGGTCGAGGCGCTCTACGGAGAAGCCCTGCGGCAGCGACTGGACCTGTTCAGCAGCCAGGAGGCCCTGGCAGCCCGGCGCAGCGACGTGACCACCGCCAGCGGCAACCTCTGGCCGCAAATCAATCTCAACGGCAGCTACACCCGGTACAACAACGAATCGCCGTACAAATTCGGTGCCCAGGAATCGGAGACCGTTTCCTACGGTTACAGCGTTTCCTGGAACATCTTCGATCGCATGCGCACCGTCAATTCCCGTTCCCGCGCCAAGGCCAATGCCCGCATCGCGGAGTATGAGCTGGAACAGGCCCGGCTCAACGCCCAGGTGGAGATCCGTCAGTTGCACAATGGCCTCGTGGAGGCCCGCGAACGGGCCAACGTGAGTCATGAGACCATCGAACAATCGCGTGAGGAATTGCGGTCGGCGCAGGAGCGGTTCCGGGTAGGGGCGGGAACCACCCTCGACGTGATCACCGCCCAGGTCAACCTGGCCAATTCCCGCTCGCAGGAAGTCCAGGCCAAGTGCGACTTCCTCATTGCCCGGGCCCAGTTGAACCGGGCGGTCGGCCGTCCGGTCTGGCGGATGGGATCATGACCGAGGACGCTCCGGTCATCCGGGCCCGTGAGCTGGCCAAGACCTATGTGATGGGCACCGAGTCGGTGTATGCGGTGCGGAGCATCGACCTCGAGGTCGGCAGGGGCGAGTACGTGGCCGTCATGGGATCCAGCGGTTCGGGCAAGTCGACCTTGATGAACATGATCGGCTGTCTGGATACGCCGACCAGCGGCAGCTACCAGCTCAACGGAACCGAGGTCACCAGTTTCAGCGACGACGAACTGGCCGCCATCCGCAACCGGGAGATCGGATTCGTCTTCCAGACCTTCAACCTGCTGCCGCGTCTGACCGCCGCCCAGAACGTGGAGCTGCCCCTGGTCTACGCCGGGGTGGGCGGCGCGGAGCGCCGGCAGCGGGTGGACGGGGCTCTGGAGGCGGTGAGCCTGACCGACCGCTCCCACCACCGACCCAACGAACTCTCCGGCGGCCAGCGGCAGCGGGTGGCCATCGCCCGCGCCCTGGTGGGGCGGCCGGTGCTGATCCTCGCGGACGAGCCCACCGGCAATCTGGATTCGGTGACCAGCGAGGAGATCATGGGCATCCTGGACGGGTTGAACGGCCAGGGGCATACCGTGCTGGTGGTGACGCACGAACCCGATATCGCCGCCCACTGTGGGCGCACCGTCACCCTGAGCGACGGTCGCATCGTTTCGGACCGTTCAAGTTCCTGATTTTTCTCCCGATAACCTTCCGGAAAGGCCAAGGTCGCCCAGGTTCCGGCTCTCGAGCCGGCCTAGCTCGGAGTTCCGGATGTATTTCTTTTTCTTCTACCCCCTCGGACTCGACCGTGTGTCGCGGCGTCATCCCCCGATGACGAGTGCGCTGATGGTGGTGTTCGTGGTGGCCTTTTTCTGGCTCCACTACTTACCCTGGTGGTTCACGTTCAACCCCTGGAACCTGGTCTATTTCCCGGGATGGGGTTCGCCCTGGGCCGTGGTCACCGCCGCTTTCATGCACAACGGGTGGCTGCACCTGCTGGGGAACATGGTCTACTTCCAGGTTTTCGGGCCGGCCCTGGAAAACCGGCTCGGAGGACCGCGCATCCTGCTCTACTTCCTCATCTGGGCGGTGGCCGGCAATCTGGCGCACGGATTCGTGTCGGCCCTCGGATTGCTGGGGCAGGGGGGCCTGGGTGTGATGGGAGCCAGTGGGGCCATCGCCGGTATGATGGGGTTCAGTCTGCTGCGTTTGCAGGGCACCCGGATCGAGATCGGCTGGTGGGTCCTGGCGCCCCTGGCGGGCCAGAACCGGGTCGGCCGGACCGGAATGCCCCTGGCCCTCGGAGTCCTGCTGTGGGTCGGCTGGCAGGTCATCCAGGCGTCCTTGTCGCCCCTGACCGGATCAACGGTTTCGTTCGGAGCCCATCTGGGGGGCTTCGCCATGGGATTGATCCTGGCCAAGCTGCTGGGGGCGGACCGGGAGGGCCACATCGAGAATCTGCTGGCGCGCGGGCAGCGCTCCATGCGTGAGGGATCCTTTTTTCCCGCTGCCGGCGAATTTGCCAGGCTCCTGGAGTTGAAACCGGATTCGGTGGTCGGGAAGCTGGAATTGGCTCGCACCATGATGTTGCTGAAGCGGCAGGAGGAAGCTGACCGGTTGTACCGGGAGGTGTTCGCCGGGCACCAGCGCTCCGGTGACGTGGACGCCGTGGTGGAGGTCGCCGCCGAGTGGCTGCGGCAATCCGGCCCGGAAAATCTGACCCCGGCCGAGCTGTCCCGCATTGCCCACTACCAGGAGTTGAGACTGGATGCCCGCGGCGCCCTGGAAACGTATCGGAAACTGCATGAGGCCCATCCCGATGACCCACTGGCGCAGCGCGCCCTGGTGCGCGTCGTGGTGTTGGCCGCCGGCCAGGCCCGTTCACCGGAGGTTGCCGACCAATACATCGGTCTGGCACGGGATAGCCTGCCTCCGGGCGCTTGGCGCGAGTTTCTCGAGCGGGAATTTACTCGACCAGAAAGTGTCCGTGCAGGGCCCTGATCACCTGGGGATCCTGGGGGCCGGGCAGGATCAGGTGCAGGGTCGACCCCTCGGCGCGGAACCGCGCCCCCGTTTGGCCCAGATCCTCCAGGCGCAGGGCCAGATCCCTCTGCACGGCGAGCCAGGTGTCCGGCCGCCCGCCGGCGAAACTGACCACCGTCAAATTCTCGCCCACCATCAGATCAGGGAATTCCGTCCGGACGTCTGCAGCGCTGCCGTTCCGGCTGTGCACCAGCGCTTCCCAGCGAAACTCGTCTCCGCTGTCGAGCCACTCGGCGACCAGGGCACAGGGATCGAGCAAGGTGAGCAGACGGTCCCGGGTATCGCGAAATCCGCCCGCGTCAGCGGTGCACAGCCGCATGCGCGCCACCGGGAAGGCCGAATGAACGGTCAAGGGCCGGTACCGCTCCCGACCGGGTGTGGGGGAGATGGATCCCGACGGCGCCCTGGCGGGTTTCTCACCGACCCTGGTGCCGGGGTCGGCATGGAAGCTGGACCGGACCACCAGGGGGACACCCCGGGCGGCCGCGTATTCCACCGCCCGCACGTGCACCACGCCGCAACCGCTGGAGGCGATGTCCTGCATCTGGACCCAGTCCAGGTGCTCGTGACGTTCGGCCTCGGGTACGAGGGTCGGGTCCGCGGTCATGACGCCGTCCACATCCTTGAGGATCTCGCAGCGCACCGCGCCGAGGGCGGCCGCCAGGGCGACGGCCGTCGTGTCGCTCCCGCCGCGTCCGAGGGTGGTGATCTCGCGGTCACGGCTGACACCCTGGAAGCCGGCCACCACCACGGTGAGCCCTCGGTCCAGGGCCTCGCGAACCCGGTCGCCCTTGACCTCCAGAATCCTCGCGTCGGTGTGGCTGCCGTCGGTGATGATTCCGCATTGGCTTCCGGTGAAACTGATGGCCGGGCACCCCTCGCGGTCCAGGGCCATGGACAGCAGGCTCATGGTGATGCGCTCGCCGACCGACAGGAGCATGTCCAGTTCCCGGCGGGGAGGATTGGGGTTGGTCCTGCGAGCCATGGTTGCGAGTTCGTCCGTGGTGCTTCCCATGGCGCTGACCACCACGACCATGCTGTAGCCTTCTTCGCGGGCCAACCTGACGTCCCGGGCCACTTCCAGGAGGCGCTCGGTCGTGGACAGGCTGGACCCCCCGTACTTGCGCACGAGGATGCGGTTGGCGGCGGGTTCGCTCAAGCGGCGGCCTTTCGATTGAGGGCGGGTCAGGCGGGAGAATAGCGCAAGGCCTTGGTACACTCAAGGCCGCGCCGTGTTCCCCGGGGGACCAGGAGCGCCAAACCCGGCCGGCCGGGGGATTAGAAGTTGCCGGGACAGGCCGAACCTGCTAGTTTTGAACTACCTCCCCCTCTGGCGGAATACATTGATATTAAATGAATTACAAAACTTCGCAGACCAGGCGGGGATGGGGATTAGCTCACGGGGATCTGCGGCGGGGCCCGAGTTGCGCCGACATGTCCTGGAATTCGGCCCCACGGGGTTGAGCGATCGGGATTTGCTGGCCCTGGTCCTGGGCGGCGGCGGGCGACAATGTCCCTGGCTCGTTGCCGATCGGTTGCTGGCTCACAGCGGCGACCTCGCAGGTCTGGCCGGCCTGCATCCCGCGGTCATGGTCCGCACCCCGGGCATGGGCACGGGACGAGCCGCACGCTTGTTGTCGGCCCTGGAACTGGGCGCTCGGTCCCTGTGCGCGGGTACCCGGCACCGCCTGCGCGTGCGGAGGCCGGAGGACCTGCATCCGTTGCTGAGGTCACGGTTTCGCGGTCTTGACAGGGAGCGGTTCCTGGCCCTTTATCTCGACACCAGACACCGTGTGCTGGCAGTTGAGACGGTTTCGGTGGGGACGTTGAACGTTTCGGTGGTTCACCCGCGCGAGGTGTTCAAATTGGCCGTGGCCCTGTCCGCTGCGGCCGTGATCGTGGCGCATAACCACCCCTCCGGCTGTGCGGAGCCCAGCGCCGAGGATCTGGAATTGACGGCCCGCCTCGATCGGTGCGGGCAATTGCTGGGAATCTCCCTGCTGGACCACCTGGTCGCCGGGGCGGGAGAGATCGTCAGCATCAGGGAAATCGGTTGGCCGGTCGACCCGGCCACCTAGAGCGGAATCTGCGCGAGGAAGGATGCCTCTACATGTTCAAGAGATTGCAGGGGTTTTTGAACAACGACATTGCCATCGACCTGGGGACCGCCAACACCTTGGTCTACATCAAGGGCAAGGGTATCGTCCTGAACCAGCCCTCGGTGGTAGCGCTGGAGCGGGCGACCAACAAGGTGTACGCGGTGGGGGCGGACGCCAAGGCCATGCTCGGCAAAACCCCCGACCGCATCGTGGCGATCCGGCCCATGAAGGACGGCGTGATCGCCGACTTCGAGGTCACCGAGTACATGCTGCGCGAATTCATCAAGATGGCGCAGAAGAAGAAGCACTTCATCGCGCCGCGGATCGTGGTCTGCGTGCCTTCGGGGATCACCGAAGTCGAGAAACGGGCGGTACGCGACAGCGCCAAGCACGCCGGTGCCCGTGAGGTCTTCCTGGTCGCCGAACCCATGGCCGCCGCGATCGGCGTGGGGCTTCCGGTGGACCAGCCCAGCGGCAACATGATCATCGACATCGGCGGCGGCACCACCGAGATTGCCGTCATCGCCCTCAACGGTATCGTATGCGACACGTCCATCCGCGTCGGCGGCGACGAACTGGACGAGGCCATCATCAACTACATCAAGAAGAACCATAACCTGCTCATCGGTGACCAGACCGCCGAGAACATCAAGAAGACCATCGGGTCCGCGCACAAGTCTGGCGAGGAGCGGGAGATGGAGGTCAAGGGTCTGTATCAGGTGTCGGGCGTGCCCAAGACCCTGAAGATTTCCTCCCTGGAGATCCGCGAGGCGTTGCAGGAACCCATCCAGGCCATTTGCGACGCCTTGAAGCAGTCGCTGGAGCAGACCCCGCCCGAGCTCGCCGCCGATATCAAGGACCGCGGCATCGTTCTGACCGGAGGCGGCGCCCTGCTCAAGGGGTTGCCGGAGCTGCTGCGCGAGCAGACCGATCTGCCCATCAACCTCATGGACGATCCCTTGTTCTGCGTGGTGCTGGGTACCGGAAGGATCCTCGACGATTTCGAAAAATATCGTCCCGTCATCATGAGCGGAAGCCGCACCTGAGCCCATGCGAGGCGGATCATCCGGCATGTCACAACGCGGGGAACTTGCCGTGCTGGTTCTTTGCTGTGTCACGTCCATCGTGCTGGTGCTTCTTCCCGATCCGACACAGATCAGGGTTGCCGATCATCTCGGCCGGGTCTTGACCGCGCCCTACTGGAGCGCCCGCAATTTCCTGGACGACATGTTTTTTTTGCGGCGTGAGAACATGCGGTTGCACCGGGAACTGTTCAGCCTCGACCTGGAACGATCCCACCTCGACATGTTGCGGGGAGATGCCGAAAGAGCCGGGGTCGGTGTCCCCGTTGACGGGGGTGGATTCCCTGCCCCCTGTCGGGTGACCATGCGCCGTCGTGGCCGTTTCACCACCATGGTGCGGATCACCAGTGACACGCCCCTGAACTGGCGACCGTGGTTGCCGGTGGTCAACCGCCAAGGGATGCTCGGCCGGGTGCTGACCGTTGTCAGTCCCACCGCTGCCTGGGTGGAACTGATGTCCTCGCCGGATTTCGCCCTGGGAGTTGAATTTCGCCGCACCGGCCTGCTCGGTGTTCTCGTTCCCCGGGAGGACCGTTACCTGGTGGGCATGGTGGGGCGGGACGAGGATGTCCGGGTCGGGGACGAGGTCGTCACCTCCGGGGTCGTCGAGGTGAAGGATAACCCTGAGGGTTTGCGCCGCGGGGCGGAAGCTCCGCGCGGAATCCTGGTGGGGAAGGTGCGGGCGGTGGCGGTGCCCAATGACCAGGTCTTCAAGCGGATCGAGATCGAGCCCGCCGCTTCGTGCAACCGGAACGAGACCGTTTTCGTCATCCTGCCGGTGCAGCCGGGAGGTCGCCCATGAGGGTCTTCCTGCGCATCAACCTGTTCTGGATCTTGACGGCGTTTCTGGGCGATGTGGTGGTGGGCCCCCTGATGAGTATCGCCGGCATTGCACCGGACTTTCCCCTCATCGCCCTGGTTTTCCTGGCCCTGGCTGCAGGTTCGTATCCCGCCACGGTGGCTGGGTTTTTGATAGGGCTGATCGCAGATCTGACGAACCCCGCCCTGTTGGGTGTCCAGGCCCTGCTCGACTCCTGCCTGGGCTTCGGGCTGGGCCGGCTGCGCCGCCGGTTGGCCTACGGCATGCCCCTGGTTGAGGCCATGGTGGTCGCCCTCGCGGTTCTGGCCCACGACCTGGTCTACCTGCTGGTAGCCAGTGGCGGTGGTGGCGATTCGTTTCCGCTCCGGTTTATCACCCGCTCGCTGCCCACGGCCATCTATTCCGGTCTGCTCTCCATCCCCGTGCTGCGCCTGGCTGTCGGGCTCGGCTTGCTTTACCGGGAGGATTGAGATGCCTGGCGGTGACCGTGAATTTCGCAGGCAGATGTTTCAAGCCGTCGTGGTGCTGCTCTTTCTGGTGCTGGCCGGTGACCTGTTCTGGATGACGGGACCCGGCAACCGCCACTATCGCGACCTGGCCCTGGAAAACCGGCAGGTGCGGTTCCGGGTGACGGCGCCCCGCGGCCAGATCCTCGACCGCTCCGGGATCCTGCTGGCGGACAACACCTTCATCGCCGACATCACCCTATCGCGCCGCGATTTCGTGGCCGGGCGGTGCGATTCCACCTTGGCCCGTATGGGGCGCTGGTGCGGCCTGGATACCGCTCTGGTGGGGTCACGTTTACGCGAAGGGATGGCCGAGGGCCTGGGCCGCCTGGTCCTGGTGGGCAATGCCGACATGGCCCAGGTGGTGGCCGTAGAGGAACGCCGGCGCGATCTGCCCGGCGTGTTGGTGGAGACCCGACCGCGCCGCCGTTACCTGGAAGGGGAGTTGTTCTCCCACCTGATCGGCTACGTGGGACAGATCAGGGACGAGGAACTGACCGATGCCGACCCCGGCATCGGCTATCGCAGCGGCGATATGGTCGGGCGTCAGGGTATCGAAAGAGCTTTTGAACCCCGCCTGCGCGGACGCGCCGGCATCAAGCTGGAGGAAGTCAACGCGGCGGGGCACCGCGTGGGTCGCAAGCCGGTCTGGCTGGAGGAGGTCCAACCGGGAGGCGATGTCTGTTTGACCCTCGACGTGCGGTTGCAAAGGGCCATGTCCGATGCTCTGGGCGGACGGGTCGGCTGCGGCGTGGTTCTGTCCTGCCGCACCGGTGAGATTCTGGCGGCCTGCAGCAGTCCCACCTTCGATCCCAATTTGATGACCGTGCCGATCAGCCGCGAGGACTGGCAGCAACTCAGTGGTGACCTTCGCAAGCCTTTTTTCAACCGGGTGCTGCAGGCCACCTATCCTCCGGGGTCACTCTACAAACCGATCGTTTCCCTGGCCGGGCTCAAGGCCCAGGTCGTGGGACGGGACACATGGCTGGAGCCCTGCCTGGGAGGCTGGCAGCTGGGCAACCGCTTTTTCCGCTGCTGGAAGCCTTCCGGTCACGGGGCGATCGACCATCGCGGGGCCATGGTTCACTCCTGCGATACCTTCTTCTATCAGCTTGGTCTCAAGCTGGATATCGACACCCTCGCTGCCGCTGCGCGATCCTTCGGCCTGGGGCATACCATGTCGGGGATTTTCGTCGAGGAAGCCGCCGGTCTGATTCCGGATCACCAGTGGTATGACGAACACTACGGCAAGGGCCGCTGGTCCCGCGGGGTTCTCCTGAACAACGCCATCGGGCAGGGGGAGGTTTTGGTGACGCCCCTGCAGATGGCCGTGGTCACCGGGCGCTTGGCCGTCGGTCGCGACCTGCCGTCTCCGACCTTTGTGGCGGGGCAGGAAAAAGCCGTGACCCTGCCCGCCCTGGACTTCGCCTCCGCCGATCTGGCGTGGATGCGCACCGCGTTGCATGACGTAGTGACCGAGGGGACGGGCCATGCCGCCGACCTGGGCGATGTGACCGTGGCAGGGAAGACCGGCACGGCCCAGAACTCCCACGGCGAGGACCACGCATGGTTCATGTGCTTCGCCCCGGTCGAGGCACCGGAAATCGCTTTGGCGATCATCATGGAGAATGCCGGGCACGGCGGCAGCGAGGCTGCTCCCGTGGCTCGGGCCTGGCTCGAGGCCTATTTCTACGGTCCGGCGCGAGCGGATATCCTGGCTCCCCGGGACCGGGATCGGGAGGGGGCTTCGTGATCCCCGCCTCGCGCATCATCCCGCCGGGGGACCGCTGGATCGCGCTGTGCTGGGCGATGCTTTGCCTGTGCAGCCTCGCGATCCTGTGGTCGGTCACCGAACCCATCCGCGGCGCCTATCTGGTCCAGGAAGCAGGTGTGGTGAAGTCCGTTTTCTACCGCCAGGTGGTCTGGGTTCTGCTGGGCTGGGCGGCCATGCTGGTTGCTTCCCGTATCCGGTTGCGGACCCTGGAGAACATCAGCATGCCGGCGATGCTGGGCATGCTGACCCTCCTGTTGGTTCTGCTGGTGCTGGGCACCAAGATCAGCGGTTCCCGCCGCTGGTTGATGCTCGGCCCGATCCGCATGCAGCCGGCGGAGTTTGCCAAGATCACCTTCATTCTGGCCACCGCCCATCTGTTGTCCGACAACCCCGAGCAGGGACCTCGACCGCTGACGGTGATCACAACCCTCGGCCTGATGTTGGTCCACATGGTCCTGATCATGCGTGAGCCGGACCTGGGGACGAGCCTGGTCTTCCTGGCCGTCTGGGTGGGGATGGTCTTCTGGTACGGCATTCCGGGCATCCTGCTGATTGGTGCGGGCAGCGCCGTGGTCAGTGCGGTCATCATGTTCATCAGCGAGTCCGTTCTCGGGCGCCAGCCGTGGCCCTGGGGGATCTACCTGTTGCTGCTCATCGGCGTCCTCGCCCTGGTGCCCCTGGCCATACCCGCGCGGATTTCCCTGCTCGTGCTCAATGTCGCCTCCGGTCTGGGCATCCCTTTCCTGTGGGACAAGCTGCGGGGCTACCAGCAGGAAAGGATCCTGACCTTCTTCGACCCCATGCGCGACCAGTTCGGCACCGGTTACCAGGCGATCCAATCCAAGGTGGCCATCGGCTCCGGGGGGCTGCTGGGCAAGCACTACCTGCAGGGCACCCAGAAGGGGCTGGCCTTCCTACCCGAGCGCCACACCGATTTCATCTTCTCGGTGGTGGGCGAGGAACTGGGCCTGATCGGCTGCCTGTTCCTGCTGGCCCTGTTCCTGGTGATCATCCTGCGGGGTCTGGAAACGGCGGTGTCCGCCCGGCAGCCTTTCTGGGGCTTTGTTGCCGTGGGCATCGTTTCTTACTTCACTTTCCATGTCGTGGTGAACGTCGCCATCACCATCGGGTTGATGCCGGTGACGGGCCTGCCCCTGCCCGGACTCAGTTACGGTGGCAGCAACCTGTTGACCAGCAGCCTGCTGGTCGGGGTTCTGCTCAATATCAGTTCACGCAGTTTCGACGTCTGACGGAAGGACCGCCTCCATGCATCCGGAAATCCTGGGCCTGATCAAGAGCTATGGGCTGATGTTGGCCCTCAGCTTCGCCTTGGGCCTGTTGCTCAGCATCCGCCGGGGCCGGCCATACGGGTTGTCTGCCGACACCATCATGGATCTCGTCTTCGGGGTGCTGGTTTCCAGCATCGTCGGTGTGCGGCTGTTCTTCGTGCTGACCCACCTGTCGGAATTCAGCGGTGAAGGTGATCCCTGGTACCACGCCTTCTTCATCTGGGACGGCGGTTTGACCCTTTACGGCGGGATCCTGCTGGCGATGGCGACGGTCTGGATCATGGCTCGGCGCCGGGGCATCCCCTTCCTGGTGATCGCGGATATCTTTTCCCCGGGCGTGATCCTGGGCATCGGCATCACGAGGATCGGATGTTTCCTGGGGGGTTGCTGTTTCGGCAAGCCCACAGGGTATGCCTGCGGTGTGCACTTCCCGCTCGGTTCGCCGCCCGTGGACACCTTCGGGCCTCTGGCCGTCTATCCGACCCAGCTGTTCAGCTCCGGGGGAGGATTCCTGATCTTCGGCCTGCTGCTCCTCGCCGAAAGATGGCACCAGCGCCGGGGCGCGACCTTCGCCCTGTTCATGATCCTCTACGGGGTGCAGCGGTTCACCGTGGACTTCTTTCGCTACTACACCAGCGATCAGATGATCTCGGGTCTGACCAACAACCAATGGATCAGCGTGGGGCTGGTGGTGGCCGGTTTGCTGGTCCTGGTGCTGACGCCGCGCACCGGAAAGTCGGATCATGTCGGATGACCTGCTTCGTTTTGCCCAGGGGGAGTTGACGCGGGCGGGCCGACCCTGGAAGCCTGGACGCCCCTTCCTGGTCGTGGTCGGTGATCCCGTCGGCCATTCGCTCAGCCCCGTGATCCACGGAGCGGCCCTGGCGGACCGGGGTCTGGGACACGAGTATCTCGCCCTTGAGGTGGGGCCGGATGACTTCGCGGCCCTGCAGGCATCACCTCAGGCCGACCATCTGATGGGGTTCAATGTGACGTCGCCCCTGAAGGAGATCGCTGCGCGGCTTTGCGGCAGGCTGACCCCCACGGCTGCCCGACTCGGGGTGGTCAACACGGTGCGCCGGGAGCCGGATGGGAGCTGGTTGGGCCACAACACCGACAGTGGCGGCCTGTTGATGGTCCTGAGTGCGGCCAGGGGAGAGTCGGCTCCTGCGACGACTACCGCGGTGCTCGGCACCGGAGGCGCCGCGCGGGCCGCGGTGGACGCCCTGGATCGCTGGGGTGCGCCGTTGGTGACGCTTTTCTACCACACCGAACCTTCCCGCAAGGCGTTCGCCGACTGGCTGCAGACGGCGGGGTATTCCGTTCCGGTGAAGTTGGCCCCCCTGGCGACGGCGTCGGAAGACCCGGCAGGAATCTGGATCAACGCCCTCGACCGTGCCGTGGCCGTCACCCCTCTGTTGCCGGTAGCCGCGCCCAGTGAGGGGACCTTGTTGATCGACCTCCGCTACGGCTCTGACCTCCAGGCGGAAAGTTATCCCTTGGGGTTCCAGGTGATCGATGGGAAACCGCTGTTGGTGATGCAGGGCGGCCTGTCGTTTGCCTGGTGGTTCGGCCCTCCCGTGCCGTGGCTGGCCATGCGCGCAGCCTTGGTCGATTGACCTCTGCTTTTTCCGTCTCCCGGACTGGCGGCAGGACTTGGACAACCCTCTGACCTGGCTTGGCGGTGGGCTCCTCGAACTTTTCTTCCCGGAACATTGCGTCTGGTGCGGCGCTTTGCGCGGCGAGAAACCCTGGATGCGTGTCCCCGGCGCCCTGCCGGGATTGCGGCCATACGACCGGCCCCATACTTGCGAGTCCTGCGCCCGCGGCTTGTCACTGCCAGGGACCGTGGGAGGGGACCTGCCGTCGGGATTGCCCGCATGGGGAGGGCTCGCCACGACCGGAGACCTGGTGTCCGTCGTGGGCGACTGGAAATATCACGGTTTGCGCGGACTCGTCTGGGCGCTGGCGCTTCCATTGCTCCGGGCGACCCGTGAGCGTGCCCGCAAAGGGCGAGGCCCGCTGGTGCTGGTCCCGGTCCCCCTTCATCCCGGACGACGTCGTCGGCGCGGATTCAACCAGGCCGAACTTCTGGCCCAGCTGGTTGGGCGAGCGGCGGATATGCCGGTGCGTCCGGATCTGTTGCGGCGTCATTTCAACACCGGGCAGCAGGCCAAGATCTCCCACGAGGCGCAGCGACGTTCAAATGTGCGCGGAGCCTTCACGGCGAGTCCTGGCGCCGCCGGAGTGCGCAACATCTGGCTGGTGGATGACCTGGTGACTTCGGGGGCCACGGCTGAGGCTGCGGCTGCAGGTTTGCGTGCCGGCGGCGCCGAAGTGGCCGGAATCCTGGGTGTGGGCCTGGCTCCCCGACTGATCAGGGAGAGGTCGGGGCCGGTTGACATGGTGGCGGAGCGAACCTAAACTTCGCCTGTCCCCGGCCGGGCGCGCCTTTGCCGCCTCCTGTTCGCTTCCTTTGAACCCCTGGTGGTCGACATGTCCAAGAAGCTGAGCATCTCCGACTGGAATCCCGCCGGCGCCAAGGTGCTGGTGCGCGTGGATTTCAACGTGCCTCTCGACGGGGAGCGCAACATCACCGATGAGACCCGGATCACCGCGGCGTTGCCGACCATCCGGTACCTGACGGGCAAGGGAGCCAAGGTCATTCTCATGAGCCATCTGGGTCGGCCCAAGGGCAAAACCGATCCCGCCCTGTCGCTGCGTCCGGTAGCCGATCGTCTGGCCGAATTGCTCGAAGTCCCGGTGAAGTTCGCCCAGGATACGGTTGGTCCCGACGCCAGGCGTCTGGCGGAAGGATTGGTCGGCGGTGAAGTCCTCCTGTTGGAAAACCTGCGCTACAACCCCGGTGAGACCGCCAACGATCCCGCTTTCGCCGGAGCTCTGGCCGGCCTGGGGGAGTTCTTCGTCAACGACGCTTTCGGAACCGCCCACCGTGCCCATGCCTCAACCGTTGGCGTACCCCAGGCCCTGGGCGGCGGCCGCGCCGGATTTCTGATGGAGATGGAATTGGCGCACCTCGGCGGAATGCTTGCCGAACCCGAGCGTCCCTTCGTGGCGATCCTCGGCGGGGCCAAGGTTTCCGGCAAGGTGGACGTTATCCTGAACCTGCTGGACCGGGTCGACACGCTCTTGCTGGGCGGGGGGATGATCTTCACCTTCTTCAGGATGATGGGACTCAACATCGGGAGCAGCCTGCTTGACGTGGACAGCTCCGATGTGGTGCGGGAAATCCTGGCCAAGGCCCGCACCGCGCAGGCCGAACTCATCCTCCCCGAGGACTGCCTCGTGGCGGACGAGTTCGCCGCCGACGCGAAGACCGAGGAAGTGCTGGTTACGGATATTCCCGCCGATTGGATGGGGCTGGATATCGGGTCACGCAGCAGGGAGCGTTTCAGCGAGGTGATCTCCACGGCACGCTCCATTTTCTGGAACGGTCCCATGGGGGTCTTCGAACTGCCGCCCTTCGCGGGAGGGACTCGCGCCGTCGGCATGGCGGTGGCCGAGGCGACCTCTGCGGGAGCCACGAGCGTCGTCGGGGGAGGCGACAGCGTTGCCGCAGTGAACCACCTGGGCTTGGCCGAAAGAATTTCCCACATCTCCACCGGCGGCGGCGCGTCCCTGGAATTTATGGCCGGCCGGACTCTTCCCGGGGTGGAGGCCCTGAGCCCTGCCGAGGGGTTTGACAGGTGAGGGAGCGGGTGTTAAATTCCCCGTCCTTTCCGGGCCCGGGTCCGGTCCGGATGTTGTTGTGTGTTCACTGGTTTCAGGAGCCGTCCCATGTTGCATGTTTTTCTCGTCGTCCTGCATATCCTGATCTGTTTCGCTCTTACGACCGTTGTCCTGCTGCAAGCCAGCAAGGGTGGCGGCTTGGCCGGGGCCTTTGGGGGTGCCGGCGGCGCCCCGCAGCAGTTGCTGGGCAGCCGCGGCATGACGACGCTCCTGCACAAGGCGACCATCTACCTGGCTGTGGGATTCTTCATGACGAGTTTCCTGTTGTTCATGACGGAGGGTTCGGGCGGCGGGAAGACCAGCAGTGTGGTCGGTGAAGCGGCGCAGAAGGGACAACTGAATCTTCCGGTCCAGGAGAATCCCTTGCCTGCCGACGCTCCCGCCAACGATGCCGGCAGCCAACCGACCGGTGGTCAGCAGTCGACCGACGACCAGGGCGGAGGCGGCCAGTAGTTACGGGCCCGGGTGGTGGAATTGGTAGACACGCTATCTTGAGGGGGTAGTGGCCACAAGCCGTGCGGGTTCGAATCCCGCCCCGGGCACCAAGTCGAAAAGAGAACTCGCGTCTGCGGGTTCTCTTTTTTTGGTCCCACGCCTGTTGAGGAATTTGAACAACAGGCCAATGTTTTTTGTTGACAGTTATTTCAAGCCGCCGAAATAATGAGCGTGCTTTGACTGGCTTCTTTGCGCCAGATGGAAGCATCGTCCGAGACAGGAGGTCTCGCCTCGGCCCCAAGGGTGCGTGGGTCAGGTGGACGCAGGAACTCTTAAACAAGTGAGGTCCAGTATGGAGGAGAGAAAAGCACTGATGGCGGCTGGTGCTACCAAGAAGAAGGCGGCAAAGAAAAAGGTCGCAAAGAAAAAGGTCGCGAAGAAAAAGGTAGCGAAGAAGAAGGTGGCCAAGAAGAAGGTCGCCAAGAAGAAGGTCGCCAAGAAGAAGGTCGCCAAGAAGAAGGTCGCCAAGAAGAAGGTTGCCAAGAAGAAGGTCGCCAAGAAGAAGGTGGCCAAGAAGAAGGTCGCCAAGAAGAAGGTGGCCAAGAAGAAGGTGGCCAAGAAGAAGGTGGCCAAGAAGAAGGTCGCCAAGAAACCGGCTGCCAAGAAGACGGTGGCCAAGAAGAAGTAACGACCATTGGGCCATTCTGGCCTGGTGGAACAGAAAAACCGCCGGAGTCATGACCTCCGGCGGTTTTTTCTATCCAGGGGGGATGGGCCTAACGGCTTGCCAGGTCGGCCTCGTGCGCTGCGCGCACCGGGGCGGGCAGCACATCCAGGAACCAGTTGAGCCCCAAGGTCAGGTTGGTGTAGCCGACCATGTTGGCATAGCCGAGCTCGTCGACCTCGAAGGCGAACTCTGTGACCTCCGCGCGGGCGAACAGGTCGAGGTTCTTGGTCAGGTGAGCGGACAGGGCCAAATTGCCCTTCAGGTAGAGTGCGGTCTTGTCGGCGAGGTAGGAATAGCGATTGATGATGCCGCCCAGACCGAAGCCGAGATGGGGAGTCAGTCCCAGGAATTTGGCGGAGTTCGCATCATACATGGCGTCGAGGCCGCCCATGTAGACCTTAAACCCATCGTCTTCTTCTACGGTCACGCGGCTGGGCAGGAATTTGGTCCCCGCCTCGCCGTCCTTGTCGTAGAGCATGGTGGTGACGGCCGTGCCGGAGGAATACGACCCGACGATGTCGAGGTGGAACTGGTCGGCAATGTAGATGCCGATGCGTGCGCCGAAGACCTGGCCGGACTTGATCTCCTTGCGGGGCGCGTTGAAATTCGGCCGGTCAGGGAAATTGTTGTCCAGGGGAGGATAGAGAATGATTCCGTCCTCGACGCGCAGGTTGTCCACCAGGATTCCGCTGCCGTCCGGGTTGTAGGCGAAGAGTGGATCCTTGCCGTCCTGGGTCACGGTGCGGTCTTTGATGGGCGGGCTGTCCAGATAGGTCCCCCCGGAATATTTCCCTCCGAAAAATTCCAGACGGTAGGCCTTGACCGCATAGTCCCCGTAGTCGCCCAGCACAGGGGGCAGGGGAGGGGCGGTGGTGTCTGCCGGAGCGGCGGCATCCTGGGCCCAGGCCGGGCAGGCAGCCAGCAGCAGAAGGGGCAGACAAAACCGAATTCGGTTCGGGATCAGCATCAATTCACCTCAACCGGCGAGCGCTCCCGCCCAGCGGGGCGCAATAACCGGAACACTGGTAAGCGTGGGGCGGACAACACATTCGACGGGAGTGGCCGGAGGACCGAATCCACAACCTGGATAACGGTAATGGAATCGCTGTTTGCTGTCCAGAACTTTCCCCCTTGTGGCCCCTGGGGCCGTGTTGACAGGCTCTTTCCCGCCTATTACCATTCATCTTCGCTGTTTACGGCGCCGTAAGCGGCCCCGGAATCCCTTCAATCGATCGCGGGAGGATGTGCGTTGAAGACCTATCCCATGGAAAAGATCCGCAATATCGCCCTGGTCGGCCCTCACGGTGTGGGCAAGACCAGTCTCGCCGACGCCATGATGCATGTGACCGGAGCGGTCGGGCGCAAAGGGTCGGTTGATGACGGGAGCAGCGTATTCGATTATCTGGAGGAAGAAGTCGAGCGCAAGCAGACCCTTTCGGCAAGCCTGGCCTGGACGGAATTCGACGGCAACAAGATCAACATCATCGACACGCCGGGCGTGGACGACTTCCGCGGCGATACCATATCCGCCATGCGGGTGGTCGAGGGCCTCCTTTTCGTGGTCAAGGCCGACGGCGGCTTTGAAGTGGCCTCGGAAAACCTGTGGAACCGCGTCCGCCGCACGCACCTGCCGACCTTCATCGTGGTCAACCGTTTGAGCAAGGATCAAGCGAACTGGCGCGAAACCCTCAACGGTTTGAAGGACCGCGTCGGCGGCTCCGCTCCGTTGCAATTGCCGATCGGGGTGGGCGAGGAATTCAAGGGAGTCATCGATCTGATCGCCATGAAGGCTTTCCGTTTCGACGGTCAAGCGGCCATCGAGATGGAGATTCCCGCGGACATGAGCGACGCCGTCGAGGAAGCCCGCGAGATGTTGACCGACGCGGCCGCCAACGCCGACGATGTATTGACCGAGAAATTCCTCGAAGAACTGACTCTGTCCGATGAGGACATCATCGCCGGGCTGAAGAAGGGGACCATGGAGGGTACGGTCTTCCCCATCTTCTTTACCGATGCGGTGAGCGAAGCCGGCGTGACCTCCCTGCTGCGTTCGGTCGCGAACCTGGTGCCTTCTCCGGCTTCGTTGCTGGGACGGGAAATCCAGGGCCACGAGCCGGGCGAGGACACGGAAGCCGCTTTCACCCCCGGAGAATCCGAACCGGTGGTGGCCCTCGCCTTCAAGCGTCAATATGAGGCTCAGGGCGGCGACGTGACCTGGCTGCGGGTTTTCAGCGGCAGTTTCAAGGCCGGCGACACCCTGGAGTGCAGCGACGGCCGGAATTCCGAGCGGATGGGTCAACTGAGCGTGACGGTGGGACGGACGCGGGATAAGATCGATATCGCATCCTGCGGCGACATCATCCTGGCCGCCAAACTCAAGAACACCCAGACGGGCACGACCCTGGCCTCGGGGACCGCCTTCGCCTTCGCGCCTTTCGACTACTCCGTTCCCACCAGCGCCGACGCGATCAACCCGGTGACCAGCGGGGATGAGGACAAGATGGCTGCGGGCCTCAACAAGATCCGGGAGGAGGACCCCACCTTCCAGCTGATCCACCAACCGCACCTGTCCCAGACCCTGCTGGCTACGCAGGGGGAGATTCACACCAATTTCATTCTGGATAAGCTAAAGAAGCAGACCGGGGTCGAGGTCGAGCGTCACCGGCCGCGGATCAACTTCAAGGAGACCATCCGGGGTACGGCCGAAAAGCAGGGCCGTCACAAGAAGCAGACCGGAGGCCGGGGCCAGTTCGGTGACGTCCATCTGCGCATGGAGCCCATGCCGCGTGGCGAGGGATTCGAGTTCGTCGACGGAATCGTCGGCGGCGTGGTGCCCAACAAGTTCATCCCCGCGGTGGAAAAGGGCGCCCGCGAAACCCTGCTCGATGGGCTGGTCGCCGGGTATGAAATGGTTGACGTCAAGGTGACCTTGTTCTTCGGCTCCTATCACAACGTCGACTCCAGCGAGGCGGCGTTCAAGGCCGCGACCCGCAAGGCCCTCAAGGCCGCGGTGACGGAGGAGGCCGCGCAGTTGCGACCGGTGATCCTGGAACCCATCATGAAGGTCAACATCGTGGTGCCCCAGGCCTACATGGGCGATGTGATGGGAGACATCTCCACGCGGCGCGGCGCCATCCAGGGCAGCGACGCCGAAGGCTCCTACCAGGTGGTCACCGCGAACATCCCCGAAGACGAGTTGTACCAGTACGCGACCTCCCTGCGCTCGGTGACCCAGGGAACGGGAACCTTCACCATGGAATTCTCTCACTACGCCGAAGTGCCCGGTGATGTCCAGAAGCGTCTGGTCGAGGAATATTCCAAGACCCAGACTGCCGAAGACTAGGGGAGGGTCGCCATGTCCGGACATTCCAAATGGGCCAACATCAAGCACCGCAAGGGCGCTCAGGACGCCAAGCGGGCCAAGGTCTTCACCCGGTTGATCCGGGAGCTGACCATCGCAGCCCGTGAAGGCGGGGGCGATCCGGAATCCAACTCGCGGCTGCGGTCGGCCATCACCACCGCGCGTGGTTCCAACATGTCCAACGACACCATCGAAAAGGCCATCAAGCGCGGCACCGGCGAGGGCGGAGGCGTGGTCTTCGAGGAAGTGAACTACGAGGGCTACGGTCCCGGCGGGGTGGCGATTCTGGTCGAGTGCCAGACCGACAACAAGAACCGGACCACCGCCGAGGTGCGGCACGCCTTCACCAAGTTCAACGGGAACCTGGGGGCCAACGGTTGCGTCAGCTACATCTTCGACCGCAAGGGCGTGATCAGGCTCGACGGCGAGCGTTGCGACCTGGAGGCCGTCATGGAGGCGGCCATCGAGGCCGGAGCCGAGGATGTCGGGGACGAGGAGGGGGCCATCGTGGTGACCACCGCCATGGAGGACCTCAACAATGTGGGGAAAGCCCTTACCGATGCGGGCCTGCCCCTGCTGTCGGCCGAGTTGAACTACCTCCCCAACACCAGCGTGCAGGTCGAACGCAAGGACGCGCTGTCGCTCATGAAGCTCATCAACCTCATGGACGACCTCGACGACGTGTCCAACGTCTCCGCCAATTTCGACATGGACGACGATTTGATGGCCGAGATCGAGGAGCAGCTGGGTTGATGACGACGCGGACGGCAGACCGATTGCCGACCGCGCTGCCATGATCATCCTGGGCGTCGATCCGGGTTCCCACGCGACCGGCTACGGTGTGATCGAAACCGGGCCGGTCGCGCGCATGATCGCCGGCGGCGTGATCCGCCCCACCAAGGGTCTGGACCTCTCCGAACGCCTGCTCGCCATCCACGACGGGATGCAGTCCGTGATCCGCGCTCATGGTCCCGAAATCATGGTCATCGAAGATCTCTTCAACGCCAAGAATGCCCGCAGTTCCCTGGTGCTGGGCCACGCGCGCGGGGTCCTGGTGCTGGCGGGCGCCGAAGCCGGCCTGGCCATCGTCTCGTACGCGCCGCGGGAGATCAAGCAGGCCCTGACCGGCAGCGGCGCGGCGGCCAAGCAGCAGGTCCGGTTCATGGTGATGCGCCTTTTGGGCTTGCAGGAAGAGCCTTCGCTGGACCAAAGTGATGCCTTGGCGGCCGCCCTGGCCTACATGGGGCGGCGCGGACGGGCCGCCCCCGCGTGACCTCGAGGGGAGAAACGGGATTTCACCATGATCGCCATCCTCGAAGGAACCCTGATCGACCCCGGACCCCATGCCGTGGTCATGGTGGGCGGTTTGGGCCTGCAGGTCCAGGTGTCGGGCCTCGCGGCCGAGACCCTGCCCCGCGTCGGCGAGTCGGTGAGGCTGTGGACCCACCTGTCGGTGCGGGAGGACGCGTGGTCCCTGTATGGTTTCCCCGATCCCGGCGAGCGGGAGATGTTCCGGCTGCTGATTTCGGTGTCGGGGATCGGTCCCAAGGTGGCCATGGGGATGCTGTCCCGCGCGACGGCCGCGGCCATCGCCGGCCACCTGGCCGCCGGTGACGAAAGAGCCCTGGCGGCCCTTCCGGGCATCGGCAAGAAGAGTGCTGCGCGCCTGGTCGTCGAACTGGGCCGGCGGGTTCCGACGCTGTCGACCGATGGTGCAGGCGGCGTCATGGCGAGCGGTGGCCCCCTCTACGAGGCCGTGGCCGTGCTGGGGGCCATGGGCCTGCCGGCGACGGCCGCCGAGAACGCCCTGCGGCGGGCCCGAGAGCAGGATGCCGAGTTGGAAACGGACCTGGAACGCTGGGTGAAGGCCGCCCTGCGTCACATCTGACGGGATAATCATGGCAAACGACGAGCGACTGACCGATCCGTCCGAGACCCGCGATGACCAGGTGAGTGACCCTTCGCTGCGTCCGCGCACCCTGGACGAGTTCATTGGTCAGGAGGAGCTCAAGGCCAACCTGAAGGTGTTCATCACCGCGGCCCGTCAGCGCGGCGAGGTGCTCGACCACGTCCTGTTGCACGGCCCTCCGGGCCTGGGCAAGACGACCCTGGCCCAGATCCTGGCTGCGGAAATGGGACTGGAGATCCGCTTGACCAGCGGTCCCGCCTTCACCAGCCCGGCCGAACTGATCGCGCTGCTGAGCGAACAGGGTGATCGGCGCGCCATCTTCGTGGACGAGATCCATCGTTTGAGCCGGGTGCTCGAGGAACACCTGTACCCCGCGATGGAGGACTGGCGCATCGAGCTGATCATCGACAAGGGTCCCAACGCGCGGCACTTCAACCTGCAGCTTGAGCCCTTCACCCTTCTGGGTGCGACCACCCGGGCCGGCCTGATCACCTCGGCGCTGCGGAGCCGTTTCGGCATCGTCTGCCACCTGGATTTCTATCCGCCCTCCGACCTGGCGATCATCGTCACCCGCAGCGCGGGAATTTTGGGCATCGCCATCGACGAGGAGGGCGCCCTGGAAATCGCCCGCCGCAGCCGGGGCACTCCGCGCGCGGCCAACCGGTTGCTGCGCCGGGTCCGGGATTTCGCCCAGGTCGCCGGCAACCCGATGGTGACGCGGGAGGTCGCCGATTCGGGGCTGGCCCGTCTGGGCGTCGACAAGCTGGGGCTGGAGAACCTGGACCGGCGTTACCTGCGCCTGATCATGGAGCACTTCGCGGGCGGCCCCGTCGGGATCCAGAACCTTGCCGTTTCCCTGGGCGAGGAACTCGACACCATCGAGGACGTCGTCGAACCGTTCCTGATCCAGGCGGGCTTGCTCAAACGCACTCCTCGCGGTCGGGAAGTCACGCCGCGGGCCTGGGGCCACCTGGGACTGGAACCGCCCGCGACAGCCGGGCCGGAGCCGCTGCTGTGAATTCCGTCCCCGAGGATACGCGGGCGGCGGACTTCCTGTTCGACCTTCCCCCCGAATTGATCGCCCAATCGCCGTCCGCGCAGCGCTCCCAGTCGCGCCTGTTGGCCGTGGGACCCGATGGCTCCGTGCGGGATGAGCACCCTTTCTCGGCGCTTCCGGACTTGCTGCAGCGGGGTGATCTTGTGGTGCTGAACGATAGCCGGGTGCTGCCGGCGCGCCTGGAAACCCGGCGTCCCGATACGGGCGGCCGGGTGGAAATCCTGCTCATCGAACCGGGGTCCGGACCGAATCGCTGGCTGGCCATGGCGCGGCCGGCCCGACGCCTGCGCACGGGAGTTGTCCTGGAAATCCTGGGAGCCCCGGACGCGGAAGCCGGCCTGGAACCCACCGGCGACTTCCTGACGGTGGTGGAAAACCACGGGACGGGCGAGGTCACGGTGGAAGGGTCGGTGGACCCGGCCGTCCTGGCCTCGCGCCGAGGGGTGATGCCCCTGCCGCCATACATCCGTCGGGACTATGGGTCGGCGGCCGACCGTGAACGCATGCGGCGCGACCGCACGCGCTACCAGACGGTATTTGCCACGGCCGGTTTTGACGACGGGGCCTCGGTCGCCGCTCCCACCGCCGGTCTGCATTTCGATGCGGCCGTCCTGGAATCGCTGGCCGCACACGGCGTCGCCGTGGAGCGCCTGCGGCTGCATGTGGGCCCGGGTACGTTCCGTCCCCCCGACGAGAACCAGATCCGCAGTCGGCGCCTGCATGCCGAGCGGTTTTTTCTTTCCGCGGATCTGTGGCGGAAACTTGCCGATACCCGCGCAGCGGGCGGACGGATCATCGCGGTGGGCACCACGTCCTTGAGGGTGTTGGAAACCGTTGCCCGGCTCGACCTCGAGCGCAACGATGCGGCGCAGCGGGAATTCCCGAACACGGGCGACCCGGTGTTCAGCGGGTCGGCTTGGCGCCGCGGCGAGGGGTGGGAGGTCGCCGGCACGACCCGGCTGTTCCTCATGCCGCCTGAGAAGGTCGCCGCGGTGGACGGTCTGCTCACGAATTTTCATCTGCCCGGCTCGTCCCTGCTGATGTTGCTGGCGGCCTTCCTGCAACCGGGGGACTGGCGGCCGATCTATCGCGAGGCCGTGACCCGCCGGCTCGGTTTCTACAGCTACGGGGACTGCATGTTGAGTCTCAAGCGGGAAAGGAAGGGGCCATGATGGGCGACCTGGGCCTGGCGACCCCGTTCTCCTTCCAGGTGGAGGGCCGGTGCTCCGGAACTTCCGCGCGACTGGGTCGGCTGCAGTGCGGCCACGGCGAGATCCGCACGCCGGTTTTCATGCCCGTGGGAACGGTCGGTTCGGTCAAGGCCGTCACTTTCGAACAGGTGTGGGATACCGGTGCCCGCTTGATCCTCGGCAACACCTATCACCTGTACCTGCGGCCGGGACACCGGCTGATCGAGGAGTTGGGCGGGCTGCACAAATTCGCAAGCTGGGAAGGAGCCCTCCTGACCGACAGCGCGGGTTTCCAGGTCTTCTCCCTGTCGGACCTCAACCGGATCACCGACGACGGCGTGGAGTTCCGCTCCCATCTGGACGGCAGCCGCCACTTCTTCAGCCCCGAGCTCAGCATGGAGATCCAACTGGCGCTGGGTTCGGACATCGTCATGGCCTTCGACCAGTGTGCCCCGTACGGCGCCGACGAAAAAGAGGTGGCCCGGGCGGTGGACCGCACCACCGATTGGTTGCGTCGCTGTCGCGAGGTCCTGCCGGGTCGCCTGACGCGCAATGGCTGGGAACGGGCCCTGTTCGGGATCATGCAGGGCGGGGTCTTCCCCGAATTGCGGCGGCGCAGCGCGGAGATGATCACCGAGCTGGATCTGCCGGGCTACGCCATCGGCGGGCTCTCGGTGGGCGAGCCGTCCGAGGCCCTGTACGAGGTCACCGCTCTGGCGGCGCAGCTGCTGCCGGATGACCGCCCCCGTTACCTCATGGGGGTGGGTTTTCCCGACGACATCCTGGAGGCGGTGACCGCCGGGGTCGACATGTTCGATTGCGTGTTGCCCACCCGCATGGCGCGCACGGGTACCGTGCTGACCCGCGACGGGCGGCTGGTGGTCAAGAACCTGGCCTATGCTGCGGACACCGCGCCCCTGGATGCCGGATGCGGCTGCCCGGTGTGCCGGCGCCACAGCCGGGCGTACATCCGCCATCTCTTTCAGGCCCGCGAGATGCTGGGGCCCACCCTGGCCACCATCCACAATTTGCATTTCTACCAGGAATTGATGGCCGGAATCCGGGAGGCCATCGCCGAGGACCGTTTCGCCGCCTTCGCCGACCGGGCGATCTCCCGCTGGCGGGAAGGGGAAAGGGTCCGCATCGACCAGAACGGCCGGTCGCGGAGTTGACCACGCCGCATCCAGGCACCATGTTTCGGGTGGGCGTAATGACCCGCAAACCCGGGACCGATGCCGGTCTCTTTTCGTAACAAGGAGCCGACCATGAACGTCTTGTCCCTGCTCGCCATGGCCTCGCCCCAAGGAGGGGAATCGGGCAGTTCCAACCCCATCTTCACCTTCATCCCCATCATCCTGATCTTCCTGGTGTTCTGGTTCATGATCATCCGGCCCCAGAAGAAGCAGCAGGAGCAGCGCAAGAGCATGATCGAGGCCCTCAAACGTGGCGATCACATCATCACCAACGGGGGGCTCTACGCGACCGTCAAGGACGTCAAGAGCGACCACGTGGTTGCGACCATCTCCGAAGGGGTCAAGGTCCAGATCAGCAAGTCCGCCATCGGCGGCGTCCACGCCGGGGAGGAATGATTTGACGGGGCCCCGTCCCGTGTTGCGGTACGGGAACCCCGTCCTGCGTGCGGTGTGCGTGCCCGCCGATCCGGGTTCCCCTGCGGTGGTCGACGTCCTGACCGCCTTGTGGTCGGCCCTGGACGCCGAAGATGGAGTCGGGCTGGCCGCGCCGCAGATCGGGGTCCGGCAACGGATCCTGGTGGTGCGCACCTCCCCGGGACGGGGCAAGGCCGTGCGGCTGGAGATGGTCAACCCCCGCCTCAAGGGCTCGTTCGGGCCGCAGATGGTTTTCGAGGAAGGGTGCCTGTCCTTTCCCGGACTCTACCTTCCGGTGATTCGGCCCGTCGGGGTGGAAGTGGAATTCTTCGACCGCGACGGGAAACCGCGGACCTTGCGCGACCGGGACCTGATGGCCAGGATCGTTCAGCACGAGATGGACCATCTGGACGGCGGACTCTTTATCGACCGGGTTCCCCGCTGGCGGCGGTTCCTGTCCCTGCCGCGTCTGATGGGTATTCGCTTGAGCAGACTGGTGAAACGGGAGGCGGTGGAACGATGAAGACCGTGTTCATGGGATCGCCCGACTTTGCGGTGCCTGCTCTCGAAGGCCTGGTCGAGGCCCGCTTCACCATTCCCCTGGTGGTGACGCAACCCGATCGACCGGCCGGCCGCGGTCGCAAACTGCTGCCCACGGCGGTCAAGACCGCCGCCGCCGCACACAACCTGCCGGTGATGGAGTTCGGACCCGGCAGCCGCGCCGCCGTAACCCGTGCGGTGCTGGATACCGAACCGGACGCCGTGGTGGTGGTCGCCTTCGGCCACATCCTGCGCGAACCCCTGCTTTCGACCCCGCCGTTGGGTTGCATCAACGTCCACGCGAGCCTGTTGCCGCGCTGGCGCGGCGTCTCGCCCGTCCAGTATTCCATCCTGCACGGGGATTCCTGGTCCGGGGTGACCATCATGCGCATGGATGCCGGCGTGGACACCGGCCCGCTCCTGTCCCAGCGTGCGGTGCCCATCGGTCCCGAGGATACCGCCGGGGAACTCCTGGACAACCTGGCTGGGCAGGGCGCCGATCTTCTCATCCACACCCTGCGCCGGTTGGCCAACGGGTCTCTGGAACCCCGGCCTCAGGACGATGAGGGGGCCGTGTACGCGCCCAAGCTGACCCGTACCCTGTCGGCCATCCGCTGGGACCGCGACGTGGTGACGGTCCACAACCAGATCCGCGCCCTGAACCCCTGGCCCGGGGCGACCACCTACCTGGGGGAGCAGGTGCTCAAGATCACCGGCGCCCGCCCCCTGTCCTACCGGGCCGGCGGCAAGCCGCCCGGCGCCATCCTGGAATGTGCCGAGGCGAAGGTGGCGGTGGCCTGTGGCGAGGGGATCCTGGAGCTGACCGGCCTGCAGGCCCCCGGCCGCAAAGCCTTGCCCGTCGAGGAGTTTCTGCGGGGCTTCCCGTTGTCGGCGGGAATGCTGCTGCGCTCATGAAGATCGATCCGGTACGCCGGCTGGCCTGGTCCGTTCTGGTGACGGTGAGCGAAGGGGGAGACCTGGACGCCGAACTCGAAGCGGCCCAGGCATCTCTTGTCGTACCGCGGGATCGCGCCTTCCTGGCGAGCCTGGTGCGCGGCACCATCCAATGGCAAGCCCGCTACGACCACCTGATCGGCCTTTTTTCCCGCCGCGAATCCCCACACGATCCCCGCGTCCTGAACCTGTTGCGGATGGGCCTGCACCAGATGCTGGCCATGGACGGGGTGCCCGACTTTGCCGCCATCGATCAGACCGTCGCGGTGGCCAGGGCCGTGGGGGAGACCCGCCGTTCGGGATTCGTCAACGGGGTGTTGCGCAATCTCCAGCGTCGGCTGACCCCGCAAGGGGGCGACGCACCGGGAGGCCCCGACCGGATCGAGGAGATGTTCTCGTCCCTGGCCTCGGATCCTGCCGGTTGGGTGAGCGCCTGGTACTCCCATCCCCGCTGGCTGGTCGAGGATTGGCTCCGCCGCTTTGGCCGGGCCGCCACCGAGGACTTGTGCGCCTTCAACAACCGGCCGGTGCCTCTGGATTTTTGCGTCCTTCCGGGTGAGGACCCCGAGACCGTCACCGCCTCGTTGGCCGTTGACGGCTCCCGTGAAGTGGAACAGGTGGCCGCGGGCACGTTGCGTGTTTCTCCCCGACCCGGAAGAGGAACGATCCGGCAGTTGCTGGACGAGCACCCCCGTCTGATCGTCCAGGACGCCACGGTGCAGGATGCCACCCGTTGGCTGGCGTCCGGATTGGACGATCTGCCTGACTCCCCATGGGTTCTGGACATGTGTGCGGCACCCGGGGGAAAGTCGGTTCATCTGGCCGCGCTCCTGGCGCCCGGACGAAACCTGCTGGCCATGGAACCCGATGACCGGCGGATGCAGTTGCTGAGGGGGACGGTGACGAGGGTGGGGCCGCTGCCCCTGGTGCGCGGTGACGGATTGCGACCTCCCTTGGCTCCCGGTTCGTGCGCCGCCGTGCTGCTGGACGGGCCCTGTAGCGGGACCGGCGTGCTGCGGCGGCACCCGGAGGCGCGCTGGCGCCTCCAACCGGCGCTGGTGCGGACCAAGGCCCGCTTGCTGGGCGATTTGGCCCGGCGGGCGGTGGAATTGCTGGCCCCCGGCGGCGTCCTGCTGTACGCTACGTGTTCCCTGCAGGAAGAGGAAAACCAGGCGGTTGTGGATGGTTTGCTCCGGGTTGTCCCCGGACTGGAGACCGTCGCGGACGAGGATGGCGCCTGGCAAAAGGTCTGGTTGCCTCCGGAGGCCCCGGGAGACGGGTTCTTTGCGGCAAGGCTGCGCCGAAAACGGGAGACTCACGCGTGAAACTGTGGAAATTCATCCTGCTGCTGGGCGTGATTGCCGCCGTCGGTGGAGCGGCGGTCGTGGCCGTGAATTTTCTGGTGTTGCCGTCGATGGTTCACAGCCATCAGGTGGTGACCATGCCCGATCTGAGGGGTGTATCCCTGGAAGAGGCACGGGAAAAGGCGGCGACCCTGGATCTGGTCCTCGAGGTTTCCCGCAAGAGGCCCCACCCGACCCTGCCGGAGGGGGCGGTTCTCGACCAGGTTCCCGGACCTCATGAGAAGGTGCGGGGTGGGCGGACCGTGCGGGTGGTCCTCAGTACCGGCCATGCGACCGGGGCCCTGCCTGAAGTGGTGGGTTTGACGCCCCGCCAGGCCGAAGCGACCCTCCAGCGGGAGAACTACCGGCTCGGCCGCAGCGTCCGTATGCCCCGGCGAGGCATCACCCAGCCCGTGGTAGCCTACCAGAACCCGCAGGCCGGGTTGGAACTGGCCACCGGCCGCAGCGTGGAACTGGTCATCGCCGAGCCCGAGGCCCCGCTGCGCTTGCGCATGCCGGACCTGACGGGGTTGCCTCTTTTCCAGGCTCGCCAGATGATCACTGCAGCGGGTTTCGTGGTCGGTCCAGTGGAATACCGGCGTTCCGGACAGGTGGCACCCAATCACATCGTGAGCCAGAAGCCCGCCGCCGGGTCCCAGGTGGGAAAGGGGGATCGACTTGTCCTGGTTGTCGCGACCCGTTGAGGGCGGCGCCCTGGTGGCGCCATCCCTGCTGTCGGCGGACTTTGCCGCCTTGGACCGGGAAATCACCCGCATGGCCATTTCCGGGGCCGATCTGCTGCATCTCGACGTCATGGACGGCCACTTCGTGCCCAACCTGACCTTCGGGCCCCTGGTGGTCGGAGCCGTGCGGCGCTTGACCGACCTGCCTCTGGATGTCCACCTCATGCTGACGGATCCGGACCGATACGTGAAGCAGTTCGTGCAGGCCGGCGCCGATGCGGTGACCATTCACGTCGAATGCAATGCGGATCTTTCTGCCACCCTGGACCAGATCGGCGATCTGGGGGTTCGGCGGGGAATGAGCCTCAACCCTCCGACTTCCCTGGGGGACGTGTTGCCCTATCTGGATCGGGTCGACCTGGTGCTGGTCATGACGGTCATGCCGGGTTTCGGGGGCCAGGCTTTCGATCCGGTGGGGCTGGACAAGATCCGCGCCCTGGTCGCCGCGCGCGACGCCGGGCAGGGGGATTTCCTCATTTCCGTCGACGGTGGCATCAACGACGAGACCGGCCGGGTGTGTCGGGAAGCCGGAGCCGATATCCTGGTGTCCGGAAGCTGGCTTTTTCGCCAGGTTGATCCCGCCGCCGGGGTGGGACAGCTGAGGGGTTAAACCCCTTCTTTCTTGCCAAATCGGTCCAGGATTGTTAATTTCCTCTTTCGCGGACGACCAGGGATGGGCGTCGCCCCGGTTCATTCCGGATGCGCGCCCGTTTTGCTTGTTGGGAACTCTCTGGTACGCAGCAACTTGGATGCGAGGCGTGGCTGAGGCCCCAAGAGGCCGGCGAGCGCCCCGTTGTGTCGTGGTGTTCCGAAGTTCGAGAAAGCGGGACCATGTTCCAGGATCTGACCCGGCGCCTGGACCGGACGCTGAAAAAGCTTGCCGGTCAGGACCAGCTCACCGAGGACAACGTCAAGGAGGCTCTGCGCGAAGTGCGCATGGCCCTCCTGGAGGCCGATGTCCATTACGGTGTGGCCAAGAAGCTGGTGGCGGCCATCCGGGAAAAGGCCCTGGGCACCGAGGTCATGGGCAGCATCAGCCCGTCCCAGCAAGTGGTCAAGATCGTCAATGACGAGCTGACGACCCTGCTGGGGGGGCAGGCCTCCGAACTGAATCTGAAACCGGGAGCGGGCAAGCACAAGGACATGGCCACGGTCATGGTCATGGGGCTGCAGGGCTCCGGCAAGACGACCTTCTGCGGCAAGCTGGCCCTGCGCCTGAAGAAGGAGGGCCGCAGCCCCATGCTGGTGGCGGCGGACATCTATCGTCCTGCGGCCATCGACCAGCTGCACATCATCGGCGCGCAGGTCGGCGTGCCGGTGCACAGCGATCGCGAGCGCAAGAACGCCGCCCAGATCGTCAAGCTGGGGCAGCGGCGGGCCCGCGACAACAAGTGCGACATCCTGATCGTGGATACGGCGGGACGGCTGCATATCGACGACGTGCTCATGGACGAGCTCGAGGCCATCGACAAGATCGTGCCCATGGACGAGAAGCTCCTGGTGCTGGACGCCATGACCGGCCAGGAGGCCGTGAACATCGCGGTGACTTTCGCCGAGCGGCTCGACTTCGACGGCGCGGTGCTGACCAAGCTGGACGGGGACGCGCGGGGCGGCGCCGCACTGAGCGTGCTGGAAGTCACCGGCCGGCCCGTCAAGCTGGTGGGTGTGGGCGAGAAGATGGAGGATCTGGAGGTCTTCCACCCCGACCGCATGGCCAGCCGGATCCTGGGCATGGGCGACGTCCTGACCCTGATCGAGCAGGCCGAAGAGAAAATGGATCTGGACCAGGCCGAGCACCTGGCCACCCGGTTCGCCGCCGGCGAATTCACCCTGGAGGATTTTCAGGGGCAGATCCGCCAGATGCAGAAGATGGGCCCGCTCAAGGGCGTGCTCAAGATGCTGCCCGGCATGAACAGCGATATGCTGGACAAGGCCAAGGTGGACGACAACCAGTTCGTCCGCGTCGAGGCCATCATCAATTCGATGACGATCGCCGAACGGCGACGACCCGACATCATCAACGGGTCCCGCCGCAAGCGCATCGCCAGAGGAAGCGGGACCACGGTCTCGCAGGTCAACAAACTGCTCAAGCAGTACCGCGACATGCGGCGGATGATGCGACAGATCAATTCCGCCGGCGGCCTGCAGGAGTTCGGCCAGAAGGTTCTCGGCCAACGTTGACCGCCGCGGGACATCGTTCCGTGTTCATGTACGCTGCGGGCGTGGTGCCCGGAGCGAAACCACAAAAGTGGAGGTGTGGCGTGCCCGCAACAATTCGTCTGACCCGCATGGGACGCAAGAAGCGTCCGTTCTACCGCCTCGTTGTTCTCGACAGCCGCAAGCGCCGCGACGGCGCCTACCTGGCCAATCTCGGCTACTACAATCCTTTCCGCGACCCGTTCGAGATCGAGCTGCATGACGATGAGATCATCAGCTGGATGCAGAAGGGCGCCACCATCAGCGAAACCGCTCGCAGCCTCCTGAAAGGCGAAGGCATCCTCTACAAGTACTCGCTGATCCAGCAGGGCATGGCTCCGGAAGAAGTCGAGAGCAAGGTCGCCACCTGGCGCGATCAGGCCGAGAGCAACCGCCAGAAGAGGCTGGATGCCGCCGACGCCCGTAAGGCCGACGCCGAGCGCAAGGCCGCCGAGGAAGCCCGGGTGCAGGCCGAAGCCGAGGCCGAGGCCGCCGCTGAAGCCAAGGCCGCCGAAGCAAAGGCCGCTGCCGAAGAAAAGGCCGCTGAAGAAGCGAAGGCCGCTGAAGAAGCGAAGGTTGCTGAAGAAGCGAAGGTTGCTGAAGAAGCCGCCGCCGCCGAGGCTACCGAAGATGTTGCCGAAGAAGCTGCCGCCGAGGAGCCCGTCGCCGAGCCTGCCGCTGAAGAAGAAGCGGCCGACGCTCCGGCTGAAGACAAGGACGGCTCGGCGTGAGCGCCCCGGAGAACAGCCAGCCGACCGGCGACGAGCTGAAGGAAGTTTTGGCCCAGGCTGCGGCTGAGGAATTGACCATCGGTCAGGAACGCGTGGTGGAGCTGTTGTCCTACATCACGGTGAACCTGGTCGACCATCCCGAAGACGTGGTTCTGGACATCCTGCGCCAGGACGGACGGGACGTATACCGCGTCAAGGTGCATCCCGACGACCTGGGACGGATCATCGGCAAGGGCGGGCAGACCGCCCGCGCCCTGCGGACCGTTTTGCAGGCGGTCAGCGCCCGGACGGACCAGCGCCTGGGCCTGGAGATCGTGGAATAGCATGAACTCCGCGACGCCGCAGGATGGTTTCGTGGCCATGGCCGAAGTTGTGAAGGCCGTGGGCCTCAAGGGTGAGTTGAAACTCTACACCTTGTTGGACTTCCACGCACCCATCCTGGATTCGGAATATGCGGTTTGGGAAGACGGCACACCTCTTGCGGCGGCCGGACACCGGCCCGCCGGGAATTGCGAAGTCGTGCGCTTGGCCGGTTGTTCCAGCCGCGACCAGGCCGATGGATTGATCGGACGTCGCGTGGGTTTCCTGCGTGCCGACTATGCGAAGGCCGATTTCCCCCGCCCGGACGCCGGGTTGCCGTTCCGTTGGCTGGGGCGGCCCCTGGTGACCGCCGCAGGGCAGACGGTCGGGGAAGTCGACGAGGTGCGCTGGACCGGCGGCCAGTACCTGCTGGTGCTGAAGTCCGGTTCCGGAGAGGTCCTGATCCCGGCGGTGGCTCCGATCCTGGCGTTCGACCCCGGTCTCGAGGGCGAGTTGGTGATCGATCCTCCGGTGGGGTTGCTCGATGTCCAAGGCGGTTGAGCGGCCGGTGATCCGCATCCTGACCCTGTTCCCGGACATGGTCAGGACCGTACTGGAGACCAGTATCCCCGGTCGGGCCGAACGCCAAGGCCAGGTGGATTACCAGGTGGTGGACATCCGAGATTTCGCGGTGGACAAGCACCGCACCGTGGACGACACGGCATACGGGGGCGGAGCGGGCATGATCATGATGGCCCCACCGATCGTGGAAGCCGTGGAATCCTGCCGCGTCAGTGAGCAGGCGGAAGTCGTGTTGACGACGCCCCAGGGCGAGACCTTCGACGAGGTGCGGACCCTGGAACTGGTGGACAAGTTGCAGCAGACGGGTGAACTCATCCTGATCTGCGGCCACTACAAGGGCATCGACGAGCGGGCGCGGGACCTGGTCGTCACGCGGGAAATCTCCATCGGGGACTATGTCCTGTCCGGGGGAGAGTTGCCCGCCCTGGTCATCGCCGATGCGCTGGTCAGACGAATCGAGGGCGTGCTGCATAACAGCGATTCGGCGGCCAACGACAGTTTCACGGCCGACCGGGACGGCGGCCTGGATTGCGCCTGGTACACCAAGCCCGAGGAGTACCGGGGCCTGAACGTGCCGCAGGTGCTGCTTTCGGGCCACCACGCGAACATCGCCCGGTGGCGCCGGGAGGATGCCGCCGCAAGAACACGGGAGCGACGCCCGGATCTGGTGGTAACCCGCCAGGAGCGACGCAACGATGAGGAATGATCCCCGAATGGGGATCAGGATGAAATAGCAGAAGCGGCGTCCGGATCCCCAGTCAGGGAACGGGGCCGGAAGCCATTCAGGAGGACGCAATGAACATCGTGGAAAAAATGCGGGCCACGGGCCTGCGGGAAGACCTTCCGGATTTCAACATCGGCGATACGATCAATGTCGCCGTGCGGATCCAGGAAGGAGCCAAGACCCGGATCCAGAACTTCATCGGCGCCGTGATCGCGCGTCAGGGCACGGGCCTGGAAGCCAGTGTTACCGTGCGCAAGATCAGCGGCGGCGTAGCCGTGGAACGCATCTTCCCCGTGGAGAGCCCCAACGTGGACTCCATCACCGTGAAGAAGCGGGGCCGCATTCGCCGGGCCAAGCTTTACTACCTGCGCGGCCGTACCGGTCGTAAGGCTCGGATCCGCGAAGTCCGCCGGTAGGTCTTGGCCGGCCGGCACCAGGCGTTGTTCGCTCATGACCGGGAGTGCTCCCGGGATGGGGAACTCGTCCTCGCCGGCGTGGACGAGGCGGGGCGCGGGGCATGGGCCGGACCCGTGGTCGCCGCCGCCGTGGTGTTGCCGCCTGCCTGGGAACTGCCCGGTCTCGACGACAGCAAGCGGCTGACTCCCGCGCGACGTGAGGAACTTCTGCATCTCATCCTGGCAAGCGCCCCATCCTGGGGCGCTTGTGCTGTTTCTGCCCGGCGTATCGAGAAGGTGAACATCCTCCAGGCGACCCTCGAAGCCATGTCGCGTTCGGTGGCCCGCCTGCGGCCCGCACCCGGCCTGGTCCTGGTGGACGGCAACCGGGCTCCCGATTTGTCGGCACCCTGCACGACCCTGGTCGGCGGGGATCACCGCAGCGCCTGCATCGCGGCGGCCTCCATCGTGGCGAAAGTGTTGCGTGACCGCATCATGGTCGCCTGGGACCGGCACTATCCGGGCTATGGATTCGCCGGCCACAAGGGATACGGCGCCGCTGGGCACCGACAGGCCCTGGAAGTATTGGGTCCGTGCCTCTTGCACCGGATGACCTACCAACCCCTGGTTCGGCTGGATCAGGGAAACCTCTTCGACTGACATCTCCCCGGAACGCTCCTTGCCTGGGGACGGCGAACCCCTCCCAGCAGGAGCGTGTCATGTCCCTGTCTTCGGAACGCGGACAGCGGGGCGAGGATATCGCCCGGATTTACCTGGAAGATTGCGGTTTCCAGTGCCTGGCCCGACGCTACCGTCTGCCGGGGGGAGAGATCGACCTGGTCATGCGCGGGCCGGATCTGCTGGTCTTCGTGGAGGTCAAGGTGGCGGGTCCCGGGACGCAGGCTGGGCCGATTTGTCGGGTGGACGGTCGCAAAATGGCGCTCCTGCGGGCCATGGCCCGCAGGTACATGGACCGTGAAGGTCGGCCGCAGGGGGTCTGGTTGCGGTTCGACGTCGTCGGCATCAGCTTGTTGGGACCGGGTCGGGGGTTGGTTCTGGATCACCACGCCGGGGTGGGCTGAGCCAGGGTATTGCGGGGGCGGACCGGGTTCCGTACCATCATGTGGTCCGCAACCGGCGACCTGTTGCCGGGCCTCCCGGCAAACCCCACCAGGTGTTCCGGACGCTTGCGGGCCGTGCCACGGTCACGCGGATACCTCGGGAAGGTGTCCCCGTTCGGCGGCGGATCGGTCCGGAGGAGTCGCCCGGAATTCGCGCCACAGGGGAAATGCATGTCCCGTTTCCGCACAGCCAACGTTCGCACCGCGGCCATCTGTCGTTCAGCGACGGTTTCGGCCCCTCGCGCCAACGAAGGTTGTCGGTGCCGTGCCTCAGGCATCATCGGGTTTGCCCTTACCCTGCTGTTGATGTCCGGGGCCTTGCCGGTGACCGTGGTTTCCTTCTCCCTGATCGCTCCCTTTTCCGTTGCTCCGGCTTCCGCTGCCGGTGCTCCGCAGAACGTCACGTCCGAAACCGCCCTTCTGAGCTGGCGGCAGGGGGCAATGTCGTGGGCGGACCTGCGCCGGCTCGCGGTCGGTGAGGCCCCCACCGCCGGAGCCCTGGCCGCCGAACTGCCCCCTGCGCCCGCCGTGGCTCCGTCCAGCGGGATCTGGTCGGCGGGAGGCCTGCGGGTCCTGCACCTGGGGTCGGGATCGCAGGTGCGTCGCGTGGCGAGCCAGAAGACTGCGGCCGGCCATGTGAGGCTTCTCCACGACCTGGATCTCGGGTCCGGCGTCCAGGCGCTCGCCGTCGATGCGGCGGGATTGGGGCTGTTGATGGACGCGAACCTGGAGGGGCACCTCCTGCTCGACCGCTGCGGGCGACCGGCGCTGGACGTGAGCCGTGCCCAGGTAGGGGCCGAGGTGCTCGAAAAGGCCCCCTGGAACCTGGGTGTCGACTGGTCCGGAACCATCGCCGTGCTGGATTCCGGGTGTGACACCGCCCATGGAGATCTGGGTGATCCTCCCGACGACGACAACGACGGACCACCGCCCGCCGTCGGCGACGTCACCGACTGGTATTCCGCCGACTTGGGCTGGTCCCTTTCCCAGGGCTACAAGGTCGTGGGTTGGCATGACGTGACGGACGATTTCCCCCTGGCTGCAGGTCCCTGGGATTACCACTACCACGGCACAGCCTTGGCGTCGGTGGCAGCCGGCAGCGGCAGCGTCAATCCCGCTTACCGCGGCATCGCCCCGGCGGCGCGTCTGACGGTGGTCAAATTCTACGATTTCGACGGTTTGTGGCGGACCTGGGCGGGGGATTTCCTTGCCGCCTGTGCCTGGACCCTGGACAACGCTGCCCAGTATCGCGTGCGGACCATATTGTGCGCGGTCAACTGGGACGAGGACCTGGGAATCTCGGCGGCCATGGACGCCTTCCTGGCCGCGGGCCTCCTGCCGGTGGGGGCCATGGGCAACCAGGGTAACGACCCGGCCGGCCCGGGATACCCGGCCCGCCTGCCCCAGGTGCTGACGGTGGGCGCCTGCAACGATGCGGTGGCGGTGGCGGCCTACTCGGGCCGTGGCACGGCCACCGTGGCCAAGCCCGATCTGCTGGCGCCGGGGGGGGGGCTGTTGGCGTCGCGGGGGCGGATTACTGCGGCCGACAACGAACCCGACGATTCCTTCAGCGGCCGGGTGGGGACAAGCCTGGCGGCGGCCCACGCAGCCGGCGCCGTCTTCACTCTGGGCGAGGCCCTGCGGCATGCCGGGCTGGTGTTGCCGGCGGCGGCGCCATCGGCCGCCTCCTTGCGAGGCGTGATGTTGTTGACGGCTGATCCGGTGACCTTGGCCGAGACCACCGAGGGTTCGGGGGTCGTGGCCATGTCCGTCCCCACGCAGCCCGACACGGTCCAGGGCTGGGGACGATTGCGTTTGGATGCGGCGGTGGAAGCCCTGCGCCTGCCCTTGTCGACCGGAGAGACCCAATACGATACCCTGGGGGCGGATATTCCCGTCTGCGCCCGCAGGTTGATCACCGTGCCGGGAGGATCCTACCGGTTGGAAGCGGTGCCTGCGGCCGGGCTCGACGTGCGCGTCGAAGCGGCAGAACCCATGGCGCTGGGACTGGATACCACCGGGACGGCGGTTCTGCGGGCGGACTTCGCGGGTTCGGGACAGCGGGAGACCCTCGACCTGGTCGGCCCCGCCGGCGGCTGGATGTCCGTGGCGGTAAAGGCCCTGCAGGGCCAGGGGCGGGTGGTGATCTCCCTGATCGCAACCGATACCCCCGCTTCACCGGGGGTGGTGTTCTCCTTGCCCGGTGCCCTGTCCGGCGATCCCAACCTCGCCGATCTCGACGGCGATGGTGACCCCTCCTTGATCCTTCCGTCCCGGGTGGGGGTGGACCAGAGCGCCCGCGCCCTCAATGTGACCGATTTGGCGGGCAACGCCAGGCCCGGTTGGCCGGTTTTCGTTTTTCCCGACGCTTCCAGTCAAGGAGGTTTGGGTCGTCCCTTGGCCTGGGACCTTGACGGGGTGCCGGGTGACGAGATCGTGGTCGCCTCCCAATTCGGTTCCGTTTATTTCTTCAGCCGCGCCGGATCCGTGCAGGAGGTCCCGTGGACGGTGAACTTGCCCCTGCAGGGGCCCGTGGGGATGCTGGCCGCCGACGGCATGCCGCTGGTGGCGGTCGCCGCCCAGAGCGGGGAGGTCCGCATCTGGGAGGACGGACCCGTCCTGAGGGCTTCCCGCAGTCTGGGGCATTCCCATCCCCTTGCCCCGGCTGCCGGGGTATTCGCGGGACAGACCGGCGAGGCCTTGGTGCTGGCCTGCCGGGACGGTTTCATCACGGTTCTGGACCAGTCCCTGAAGGACCTGCCCGGCTGGCCCAAATTCCTGGCCCACAACCTGACCCTGCCACCGGTCCTGTTGGATCGTGACGGGGACCACTTCCACGAGATCGCCGTCCCGGTCTGGGCCGGTTTGGGCGACGACCTGGTGGTGCGCCTATTTCACGCCGATGGGACACCGGCCCCGGGAGACAGCACGGTGCTGGCCCCTCCCGCGGGTGGCCAGTGGCTGAGCCTTTCCTCCGCCAGTGTCGGTGGGGCCTATTCCGCCGACGGGTTGTCCCTCGATCTGGTGGGGCTGATGGACAACGGGTTGGCGGGAGAGTCCGCAGCTTGGGCGTTCGGTCTCGTGCGGCTCACCGCTTCCGGTCAGGCTCAGGGCGAGATCTGGCCCGGATTTTCCGTGGCCGCCATCGCGGACCAGTCGCGGCTGACCCTTGACGCCTCCCTGGTGGCCACCCCGCTGGCCTATGGCCCGGATCCCGGCGGCGAAGTCGGAACTTTGGCCATGGCCCATTTTCGCTGGCAGGATCTACTTTACGGATTCGCCAGCCTGCCCGGAGGGGGAACCCAATGGCTCCAAGGCGGCGCGTCCGGGGTGAGCCTGGCTGCTCGGGAACCCGCGGACATGGGTGGCGTGGGAGCGGGAGAGGTCATGGGGCTCGGAGCCATGCTGGTCCGCCGAGACAACCAATACCTGCGGGTGGGGGTGCGGAATGAAAAGGTTTGCCTTCTCCCTCTGTCGGGAATGGGCCCGGCCTTTCCCGCCTGGATGAGTTCACGTGCCGACGGTCGCAACACTGCGGCCGCCGCTCTCTCGACCGGAGCGTCCGGTGTCGCCGTGGGCGTGACCGGCCCGCAGGGACTGCGGGCTTTCCCCAACCCCTCGTCGGGGCGGATCTTCCTGGCTCCGTCGGGCGCAGATCCGGCAGGACGGGCTCTGCTGGAGGTGTTCGATCTGCGGGGCAGGCGTCTGGTGCGGCGGGGAGTGGACGCCAATCAGGGCAATTGGTTGTGGGACGGCCGCAACGCCGCGGGGCGTCCCTTGCCTGCGGGGGTCTATCTGGCGGCCGTGCAGCAGGGAGGCAAACGGGCCGTGACCCGAATCACCCTGACCCGTTGAGCGCTCAAACTTACCCTCCCCAGTCGGCGATTCCCGTGTTAGTTTTCTGCCCATGAGCACCCACGATCGACCCACGCCCCATTCCAGCTATTGGCGCCACCTCGACCGGGCTTTCGAGCGGTTGGACGCCGGGGATTTCGCGGTCGCAGAGGGTGAATTCTTCTGTGCGGTCCAGCAACGCGAGGCCTCTCCGGGCCGGGTCTTTCTGACCGAGAAACTCGGGGATCGCTTGCGACGAATGCTGCATCGCCGTGACCCCCAGGAGGCGGTTGCGGAATCCCAGGGGCGATGGGAGCGCAGCAGCGAACAATTCAAGACCCAATTCCTGAGTCGGGCCGATGAGGTCGTGCGCGAAGGGTTGCGCCAGGCGGGCCTGCGCCCCGAGGATGAGGCCGAGGCCAATCAACCCCGGTTCGAAAGTGCCTTGTTTCTGGCTGCCCGCAGCCGGCTTTTTCCCGCCGAGCCCCGCTCTTCCGTGCCTTTGCTCAAGGGTCTGATGCGAACCGCTTGCCGGACCGGGCGGCCATTTCCCCATCACCTCGTCCGCCACGATCTTCCCCTGACCGAAGAAGAGCGGCTGTGGCTGGCGGCCAAGGGCGGGGACATGCTCGATGCCTTCATCGAGCAGGAAAACCTCGTGCCCGGATCCATCGAAGCCCAGGAGTGGGCGCGAGCCATCCTCCAGATCCTGCGGCGCGAATACTTCGGTTCCTCCGACCGGCTCGAAAGCGAGCGCAGCTGGCTGGAAGCGGTCAGCGCCGACCGCCTCTTGCAGCAGCCCGGTCCCTGTGTCGCCCTCTACCGGCAATTCCTGTCCCACGCAATCCAGCCGGGGCCCCGCATGGACGAGGCTCGCCTGAGAATCCTGGAGATCCTGGCCAACGTGGACGGTCTTCATTTGCCTGTTCCCCGCTACCGGGAAGCTCTGGCGGAACTGGGTGCGGACTTCGCCCCGGCCGACCAGTCCATGGCCTTGCGCCGGCGTCAGGCCGCCGAATGCATCGGGCATCGTCAGCCGGGATTGGCCGACGATCCGCGGGAGGCCTTGGGTTGGGCGAGCGTCGGCCTGGAGTCCGACGGTTCGGTGGGCGTCGTTTTCTGGTGGGATGACCAGCCGCGGGACTTCGCGACCTGGCGGCCGGGCCAGGATGCGGCGGATCTCGACGATCTGTTGGCCGGCTGCGGCGAACGCATCGTGGCCTTGTCACCCGATGTGGCCCGTGTGATCGGGGAGCAATGGGACCATGTCTGCGGTCCGGTCGGGACCCTGGGCCTGGCGACGGCGGTTCTGGAGTCCCGCCTGCCGACCGCGAATCCGGAGCCCGAGGTCTTGCTGCCCTTGGCTCTGGCCGAAATCGGTTCCTGGCGTCGCGGTTGGTCCCGCTCGGTGGGGCACCCCCTCCTGGAGCCGCCTACCGGCACGCCGAACTGGGCGGGATGGTCCCAGCGGAGCGGCCACGGAGCCCTGCTGGGCGGCCTGCTGGTGCTCGCCATGCGCTCCCACCTGGAACATTCCGACCCGTCGCTGCGGGCAGGCATCCGGGAGCTGGGGCGCCGCGGCGACGCCGCCTCCTGGTTCCTGTACGAACTCGTGGTCCTCGATCGGCCCGCGGTCCTGGCTCTGGACGACACGTTTGCGCCCTGGACCCTGCCGCTGCTGTGGACGCGTCCCGGGCCCTGGCCGCGTCGGGAGGGCGGCGGGATTTCCACCGCTCTGCCGGCGTATGATCTGCAGCCCGATCTGGCCCGTCACGATCTGGCCATCGTGAGCACCGGCGCCCCGGCGGCCGTGATGAAGGCGTGGGGGGAAAGCGGTGCGCGATGGCGGGTTGTCTGGGACCGCTCCGACCGGAGGTCGGCCCTGGAATCCCTGGCGCCCGACGTGCTGGGCCCGTCCACCCTGGTGCCGCCCGAGGGGCGCGTGCATGATCTGAAGGCGGCCCTGGCCCTGCTGGCCCGGCTGATCGACGGGACCCGCGCAGGGGACCCGGAAATCGAGGGCCTGCTGGGCTTGTTCCACTGGGTGCGGTTGATCGAAACCCACAATGGGGATCTTGATGATTTTTCTGAGATAAGAGGCAGAAGCGTTGGGGAAATTGAGCTTTATGACGTTTATCGAGCGGAAATTTCCGGCCTGTCCCAACAAGCCATCGAAGAACCCGGGCAGGACGGCTGGGCGGCTCAATACCGCCAACGAGCCCGCAAATCCGGCTGGATCGGCGGGTCTTGGCGCCTGTTGAACCGGGAGGTTCGGGTCCTTGACGCGCGCTGGGGTGTTTTCGACGGCAGTGACGCTTCGTGGGTCTTCGTGGATAGCGCCGCAGTCCATGATCGCCTGCTGGACGGCGGGGAAGGCGAGGTTCTGAACCTGCACGGCGTCCTGATGTCGCGCGGCCACCGGCATCTCTCCTTGGTGCTCGGGGCAGCCTGGCTGCCGGAAATCCTCGGTCGCTACCTCTGTCACCTGTTGTTGCCGTACGGTCGGGCTTACCGCCTGACGCTTCAGGATCGCAGCCTGCCCGTCCTAAAATTGGCGGATCGGGGACTGCGTCCGGATTCCCGTCTTCAACGGGGGCAGGCGCTTGCCGCCCAGGTGCTTTGGCTGCGGCAACAAGCCGGCGGGGCGGGTCTCACCGTGCTGCTACCGGAGGAGGACCTGCTGGCCGGATTCTGGCGCGCGGTCGCCCAGGGCTCCTTGCCCGGCCTGACGGTTGCGGCTCGCTTTGCCGACCGGGACGAGGTGCTGGCAAGCGTCACTGGGGCGGGGGACAGGCCCAGTCTGGTGTTGCCCGCGTTGCCGTGCTGTCCGGGCTCGGCGCATGCGGGTGATGACGAGGATGGTTGCCTGTGGATGCGGCGAGACGAACGCCGGCTCGACGCCATGGTCAACGGCTTGGCCCGCTCGTCCTTGGCCCTGGCCGGACTCCTGGCCGGACCCTGGCGCGAGGTGATCGTGCTGGACGTGCGCTGGTGGCACCTGCTCTGGGGGGGCGGGCCCTGGGGGGAGGAGAGTCCCTGGGATCGTGGGTCCTGGTCCTTCAGCGCGGCCTGCCGACTTGCCGGCGCCATCGATGCCCACCCCTTGCAGCTGCCGGAGACGGCCTCCGGACGTCCCGGCAAGGCCAACCCGGCTGCAGCCGTCGACAGCTGGCTGGCCGAGCACGGCCATGCTCTGGCGGTGCCGCCCGGCGGTACCGGCGCCGGGACTCTGGTGGGGAGAAGAATCGTGCTGGAGATCGGGCCCGGAACCGGCGGCTGGCAAGCGGATGCCGAACGCATCGAGATCTCCCGGGAGCAGGGCCAGCTGGACGCCTGGATGCTGATGGTCGCCGCAGATTGCGATCCGCGGTGGCGTGGGATCGTGGACCGGGATTCCGCACCCGGATTCAGTGTTCCCGGGCCCGGGGATCTGCGCCACCCCCCCGCCGCCCTGGTCTGGGTGAAACCGGATCAGCTGGACGCCCGTCCCCTCCAGGATTTGCTGACCCGGATGCCCCCGGCCGTCGTGCACCTGTTGGATTTTTCGTCCTGGTTGCCCGACCCCGATCAGGAACACCACCGGGAAGCGGTCGCCCTGCGCGACATTCTGGGGAGCGAGAGCCGCATCGTGCTGCACGCGGAGCGGATCGCCGGACCGTGGTCCGGATTCCTCGCCGAAACGTCGCCCGAGCGGTTCGTGGCCGGGGATCCCGGGCGGCCGGGAGAACCAAACCATGCGTCGGCCGCCAGCACCGAAATTGTGCCACGGGGAAGTGTGCCCCCGGGCACTCTGCGCCCGCGTGTGCAGCGACTGCTGGAGGGCTTGCGGCCCGGCTTGATCCAGGAACGCGGAAGCGACACGGAGTCGGGGCGTCTGGTCTCGACCCACGAACTGTGTTCGCTGCGCTGGCTGGCCTGGAGGTCCGGGCTGGAAGAGATGCCCATGGCGATGACCGTCAGGACCCTGCGCTGGGCCTTGTCCGTGCAGGGCATCCCCTTGCCTGCCGATGGCGTGTCGGGAGGCCGGGATGGCGCGGCTCCGCCGACCGGAGTCAGGGAAAGAGGACACGCGGTCCTCGTGGAAAACCGCTTCGCCGTGCTGGAGCACCGGCTCGACGAGGTGGACAGGGCCCTGGAAGTTTTGCTTCCCTTGTGGCTGCAGGGGCTGGGACCCCGCATGCGGCGGTGGATCCGCCTGAATGAACCCCCGGCCGAGGTTCCCGCTGCCGACCTGGTGTTTATCGACACCCTTCTGGGCCTGGACGGCCAAGAACCCGGCCTGGTTTATCTCGCACCGGACGGGGCGTTCCACTCCCACCGGCGCCTGGTGGGTTGCGACCGCGACCCCGGGGACATCCTGGCGGGATTGCAGCGCAAGCTGCAGCGATTGCGTTTGCAGCTGGGGGAAATGCTGGATGCGGCCGTGGAGACCCCGGAAGGATTCCTGGTCGAGACAGGCCTGCACGCTCCGAGCGAAGCCGAACAGAAATTCCTGGCCCTGGGCGCGGCCCTGGGATTGTGGCGCTGGCTGGGACCGTCCGGCGCCAGGGCGCTGTCCCTGGTGGATCTGCTGGCACTATCGGATATCTCGGCCAAGCCCGAGGCCGCCGCCGCCTGGCGGTTGTGTGGCCGATTGCTCGAGCCGGCTTCGCAAGAGCGCCGGGTTTCGGATGACCGGGAGAGTGCCCCCGAACCCGGGGCCTCGCCTCTGCGTGGCCTGCGCCGCCTATGGCGGGGACCGGACCGGGGCCGCAGGGAACTGGACCGCGGTTCGGCCGCGGTATCCCGTGCCCTTGCCCAGGAAGGTCCGGGCCTGCTGGTCCTCAAGGGAACGGCGGGCAGCGCGCGTCACGCCATGCTGGCGAGGGCCCTGGCTGAGGCCGCGGCGGCCGGGCCTTTCGCGCCGGACGTCCGGGTATTCTGCCCCGATGCCGCCATCGCCGCCCATGTCGCCGGGGAGTTCCTGCGCTTTGCTCCGGATGTGGATTTGGCCCTGGAAGTGCCCCGGTCCGGCGCGGTGTTCCCGCACCACCCCGGGGCGCTGCCGGCTTCCCCGCACGCGGTGGTGGTGCTGTGCGAGGCTCAGCGGTTTCCCTCCGACCTGCGATACCGGATTTCCCAGCTCGGCCGGGACTGCCGTCTCCTCTTGACGGTGGACCCGTGGGACAGTGAGGAATCCTGGGAAAGCCTCTTCTTGACGACACCCCATCCCAACCAGGTTCTGACCTGCACGTCCCAGCAGAGGGTTGCCGACCGGGTTTGGTCCCGGATCAGGACGCTGACGCCCCAGTTGCAGGAGCTTCCCGCCGGTGGCGGGGGGGGGCGACCGGGTATCCTAACCGCCGATTATGCGGCGAACCTCGATCAGTGCCTGGGCCGGCTTTTCGCAACGCCGGAATTCAACGGACCGAACACTTTGTTGCGGGTGATTGCCGGGGTGAGCAGCGACCTGGAATATCTCGGCGGTGCTCTGGTCGGCCGGGGATGGACGGTGGTGGACGAAGCGAAGCTGGAACCCTGGTTGCTTCCCGGGCCGCGGGAGTGGTTGGCCTTGCTGTTCGCTCTGGACAGTGACGGGACCGATGCCCTGGCCTTGCGACTGCTGCCCGCAGCCTCATCGACGGAGGATGTGCAGAGTTGGTGTCACCAGGTCGGGTCGGAGATTCTGGAGGGAAACCTGGCTGATTGCTGGACACGGCTCCGCCCGGAGGCCGTCTGGCAGGATGTCCTGGCCCACGACCCTCATCGCGCCCGTATGGCGGAGTTGCTCGCCGCCTATGGTGACATGGCCTGCCGGGATTTCCTCGTCGAGCCCCTGGCTGCAGCGGCTCGGCGACTGATGATCCACACCCTCGCAGATGGCGCCCCGGACGAGGCTCGACCCACCGCGCTGCTGGCCAAGGCGGACCATCGGCCCGGGTTGTGGACCGAAGCGGCCATGGATCTGTGCCAGGGGAGCGAGCATCCCCTCCGCCATTACCGGCATTGGAGCCGGGTGGAGACGGGCCTGCTCATCCTCTTCAAGGAAAGGTCACCCCTGCCCGGCGGGGGAGGGTGACCCCTCATCGGCGGGGCACGATGAGTCCTGATCCGGCTTGTTCGCTTGGGAACGAGGGATTAAGTTTCGGACACCGGCGGAGGACCCGCTGCACGCCCGGAATCTGCACAGGAGGACTTCATGGATCTGCCCTTCGAACCCTATCGCATCAAGGTCGTTGAAAGGATTCACCGTGTCAGTCCCCAGGAGCGCGCGCGACTGCTGGAAGAGGCCGGCTACAACGTCTTCAAGATTCCCTCCGCAGCCATCTACGTCGACCTGCTGACCGACAGCGGAACCAGCGCCATGAGCGACCGCCAGTGGGCTGCGATGATGACCGGGGACGAGGCCTATGCCCAGAGCCGTTCCTTCGTCGAGTTTGAAGAGGTCGTCCGGGGAATCTTCGGCTATCGCCATGTGATCCCCACGCACCAGGGCCGGGCCGCGGAGGGCCTTCTGTTTGCGACCCAGGTTAAGCCCGGCCAGGTCGTTCCCAGCAACATCCATTTCGACACCACCCGCGCCAACGTGGAACACGTCGGCGGAATCGCCCTGGACTGTGTGGCGGACGAGGGCCTGGACCCGAAACTGGAAGCACCATTCAAGGGTGACATGTCCCTGGCCAAGCTCAAGGCCGCTTTCGAAAAGTACGGTGCCGAGCGCATCCCGCTGGTGATGTTGACCATCACGAACAACAGCGGTGGTGGACAGCCGGTTTCCCTGGCCAACATCCGCGAGGTCTCCGCCTTCTGTTGCGAGATGGGCGTGCCCTTGATTTTCGACGCGTGCCGTTTCGCGGAAAACGCCTGGTTCATCCAGCAGCGCGAGGCCGGATACGCCGACAAGTCCATCGACGAGATCTGTGCCGAGGTGTTCGCCTGCGGAGACGGTTGCACCATGAGCGCGAAGAAGGATGCCCTGGTCAACATCGGCGGTTTCGTGTGCCTGAACGACGATCAGTGGGCTCTGGAGTTGACCAACCTTTTGATCCTGCGCGAAGGATTCCCCACCTACGGAGGGCTGGCCGGACGCGATCTGGCCGCCATCGCCCAGGGGCTCCGTGAGGTGATGGACCCGGAGTACCTGGCCTATCGCATCGGCCAGGTCGCCCGGCTCGGCAGGCACCTCGACGAATTGGAGGTGCCGTACCTGCATCCGGCCGGAGGGCACGCCATCTACCTGGATGCCCGCGCCGCACTGCCGCACATTCCCCAGGAGCAGTTTCCGGCCCAGGTCTTCACCGCCGCCCTTTATCTGGAAGGCGGGGTTCGGGCCGTGGAAATCGGCAGCCTGATGTTCGATCATCTGGATCCGGACACCGGCGCGGTGGTGCATCCCGCCCTCGAGTTGGTGCGATTGGCCGTCCCGCGACGGGTCTACACGCACACCCAACTGGATTACGTGGCCGAGATCTGTGCCCGGGTGATGCGCAACGGTCCCCGGTTGCGCGGCCTGGAAATCACCTACGCACCGCCGGCCCTCCGGCATTTCACGGCGACCCTGCGTCCCGTCGCAGGCGGTCCCTTCTGACCGGGGAGGATGAGTGACGACGAACCCGGAAGGCAACCTCCGCGTGATCGGGCTCTCCGATCCTCTGGCGAGGAAGGTCGCGGAGGTGGGCGAGACCGCCTTGGCGGCGGTGGGGGGACTCCTGGCATCGGTGGGGTTGACCATTTGCGTCGATGATCAGGGCGTCGTCTCTGCGCCGTGGCTGGGGTACGGTGACCCCGATGCCACGGGTGACCGGGGGTTGGTTCTCTATTGCAGCCGCGAGACGTTCTTCGCATCCAATCCGCGAGGCCTTCCCGTAGGGTTGGCCCCCGAAATCTGGGAGCAGCGTTCGGCCCCTCGCGACCCGGCGCCGCCGTCGCCCCAGGATTTTTCTCCCGTGCCTTCCGCCTGTTTCCTGCACCACCATTTCCTTTTCGCGGAGGATTTCCTCACGCGGACCATCGACCCGGCCATCGTGCCTCCTGCGTTGCTGGAAGGCTTCCAGGAAGCCTGGGCGGTGACGGTGGACGGGCGCCTGGATTCCCGGGGGCTGCCCTGCTTTTCGCGGGCCGAACGACGAGGTCTTTTTTCCCGAACCTTCGCCGCGGCCGGGGTTCTTTTGCCCTCCCATTGGGGGATTTTCGGCAGCCTTTGGGAGGGGGGGCTGCGCACCCAGGACCAGGTCCTCGGAGCGGTCCGGCTCCTCCCGGGACTTTGATCTTCGCTGGTTGCCGCTGCGCATCGGGGGTGGGGTCCCGCCCGGGGCAAGGTCGAATTCCGTGGAGCGCCACGATCTGGTAGGCGCCACTTGCATTTTTCCGGTTGATGCCCCACCTTCATGGGGCTGAATAAGCATTGGTTGACGATGCCCGTGTCGCACGCCTAGGATCCGATTTCCGGCTTGCGACGGGATGAATTCCTTGCATCCCACCGGCAAGGATTAATGAAGACCCTCAGGGAGGTTGGTTCATGTTCGGTGTTCTTTCGGCGCGTCGCGGTTTGTCTGCCCTTCTGTTGGCCCTGGCAGCGATGACCCTTATCGGATTGGTCGGATGCGGGGAGAAGGAAGAGGTCGATCCCTATGTCTACAGCTCCCTTCGCCGGATCGTCCAGGGAGATACGCTGAGTGTTAATTTCCTCTTTGAGATGGAAGCTCCCGAGTTCGAATACGTGCGCGGTGACGTCGCCATGATTCGGGACGGCAACCTCATGGAATTCCTGGTCGCCAAGAATCTGGAAAACACCTACCAGAATCTCGCCGGCACGATGTTGGGCGTGCAGAAAGCCTTTACGCCCCAGCCGACCCACCTGGTGCTCAAACGCATCAAGCGCAATGGCGTCATCGAGGCCGACAGTCTGGCTACACCCGTAGGGTATGCGCTGCCCAAGCTGCTCCGTTCCGGCCAGGTTGACCTGGAAACTCCCGGCGCGCCTTTGCCGGAGCTGGGGTATTTGGCCAGTTCCATCAACGAAGCCCGGTCGACCTATCTGCCGGAGAACGAGGGTGACGACCTGCGCGCCATCCAGACCGGCATCTCCGATTTCGTCTACGTGCCCAAGCACAACCTGTCCGAGGCAGCGGCAGCCAACCCCGGGCCGAACGATTTCGCCTGGTACGCGGTATTCCCCAACGCCTCCCTGCAGATCGTCAATCTGGACAAGGGCGCCGACTGGATGCTGAACCTGATGAAGGACCAGGGATACCCCCTGGTGGGTTCCTTCTCCGTCGTCTCGTTGAACGACAAGTATTCCGAACGCAAGATCGAACACCCGGGCCTTGGCCACGTGGTGGGCACGATGCAGATCAACTGGATGAAGTTCGCCAACAGCTTCGTGCAGGGTACTCCCTGACCGGTTGACTCGACGGGACAAGAAAAAAGCGGAGCCCGCGGGCTCCGCTTTTTTCGTTATAACCGGGGCAGGTTCAGACCAATGCTTCCATCAACCTCGAGTCACGCAGCACGGCCCTGGCCGAGATCTTCGTGTTCTTTTCCAGGGTGGAGGTCTTGATCTTGTTGGCCACCAGGCCCACCATTAACCCGTGTTGCCCGTCCAGCAGCAGCTGCGTGGCGTGGTGCCCCAGCCGCGAGGCGAGGATCCGGTCGTAGCCCGAAGGTGAACCGCCGCGCTGGATGTGGCCCAGGACCACCATTCGCACGCCCCGCTGGATCCGTTCCTTGATCTCGAAGGTCACGTAGGAAGCCTTCCCCGCGCCCTCGGCCACGATGATGATGGCGTGCTGCTTGCCGCGGTCGTAGCCCTGGGTGATGCGGCGCGCGAGGTCGTCGAGATTGTAGGGGATCTCCGGGAGCAAGACTTCTTCGGCCCCGGTGGCGATGGCGACCTGGGCCGCCAGCAGGCCGTACTCGCGTCCCATGACCTCGATGACGAAGATGCGGCCGTGGCTGGTGGCCGTGTCCCTCACCTTGTCCACCGCATCGATGGCGATGTTCAGGGCCGTGTCGAAGCCGATGGAGACGTCCGTTCCGGGAATGTCGTTGTCGATGGTGGCGGGAATGCCGATGACCGGCAGTCCGAATTTCGCCTCCAGTTTCTGCGCGCCGCGAAAGCTCCCGTCCCCGCCGATGATGATCATGCCGTCCAGCTTCATCCTTTTCAGGGTCTGCGCCACCGGCTTGGTGCCTTCGGGGGTTGCGAACTCCGGATACCGGAAGGTGCGCAGGATTGTGCCGCCCCGAGATATGATGCCGCTGACCGAAAACGGGGTGAGGGTTCCGAATGTCCCTTCGGCCAACCCCCGCCAGCCCTTTTCGATCCCGATCACTTCCACGCCCTGTTGACTCGCCGTCCGCACCACGGCGCGCAGGGCGGGATTCATGCCGGCCGCATCCCCGCCGCCGGTCAGGACACCGATCCTTTTCATGTCGAACCTCCAGGAGAATCGTCGTTGGTGTCAGCCGCGTCGGCTGGGGAATCGTTGCCGGTGGCAAGATGACGTTGTTGCCAGCGTCGGATCTTGGCGAGGCGTTCGCTCAGTTCGGCCTCGAAGCCCCTTGGGCCGGGGCGGTAGAATTCGGTTCCGGCCAGGTTGTCCGGCAGGCAAGTCATGGCGGTGATGCCCGCCGTGGTGTCGTGGGCATAGACGTAACCCTTGCCGTAGCCGACCTGCTTCATCAGGGCGGTGGGAGCGTTGCGCAGCTGGGCCGGCACGGGCGGGTTGCCTCCCCGGGCCACCTCGCCGGCCACGGCCTTGTGGGCCGTGTAGAGGGCGTTGCTCTTGGGGCTGAGGGCAAGGTAGACCACCGCCTGGGCCAGGGCGAGGTCTCCTTCGGGGCGTCCCAGGAAATGAGCGGCATCGCGGGCCGCCACCGCCTGTACCAGGGCTTGGGGGTCGGCCAGGCCCACGTCCTCGCTCGCAAATCTGACCAAACGCCGAGCGATGTAAAGGGGGTCCTCGCCACCTTCGAGCATCCGGCCCAACCAGTAGAGGCCGGCCTGGGTGTCGCTGTTGCGCAGACTCTTGTGCAGGGCGCTGATGATGTTGAAGTGTTCCTCCCCGGCCTTGTCGTAGCGCGGCGCCCGGGCGGCGATGATCTTCTCGACGTCCTGGACATCCAGCACGGCCGTCGATCCGGTTCCCGGGGGGGAGTCGGCCACCATGGCCACGGTTTCGAGCAGGCCGAGGGCGTGGCGGGCGTCGCCCTCGCTCATGGCCGCCAGGACCGCCAGGGCATCCGGCGTCAACTCCAGCCTGCCGTTCAAGCCTTGGGGTGCGGCCAGGGCCCGGCGCAGCAACTGCTCGACGGCGGGGGTGTCCAGGGGCTTGAGGATGAACAGCCGGGTTCGGGAAATCAGGGCGCTGTTGATCTCGAAGGAAGGGTTCTCGGTGGTGGCCCCGATGAGGATGACGTCGCCGCGTTCCACCCAGGGCAGGAGGGCGTCCTGCTGGGCCTTGTTGAAACGGTGGATCTCATCCAGGAACAGGATGGTCCGTCGCCCGGCTGCGCGTTTGAGCTTGGCGGCTTCGGCCATGACGGCCTTGAGTTCGCGTGAGCCCACCGATACGGCGCTGAATTCCATGAAGGTGGCGTCGGCATGGTGGGCCACCAGCCGGGCCAGCGTGGTCTTCCCGCAGCCCGGGGGGCCCCACAGCAGCAGGGACGGGAGCACGCCGCCGCTGATGAGGGCGCGCAGGGGACCATGGGGTCCGATGATCTCCTCCTGCCCGACAACGTCCTGCAGGCAGGACGGCCGCATGCGGTCGGCCAGGGGAGAGTCCGGCCCGGCAGATGCACCGGACATGCGGTCCGCCGAATCCGGCTCGGGTTGGGGCTGGAAGAGGTCTCTTGGCATGGGGGCATTCTAACGGGATTTCGCTCATGTGCAAGCGCCGGGAACGAACCGATAAGGCGGGTTGACGCCGCTGTGGCTTCGGATCTAACCTTGAGTCCATATTGCGATTCCGGAAAGAGGGAGTAGACATGGCACGTGCGATCTTGATTGTCCTGGACGGCATGGGAGTGGGGGGAGCCCCGGATGCCGCCGACTACGGGGACACCGGCAGCGACACCCTCGGCAACATGGCCCGCAGGGTGGGCGGAGTCCGTGCACCCAACCTGCAGGCGCTCGGCCTGGGGAACATCCATCCCATCGAGGGTGTCCCGGCGGTGGTAACGCCGCGGGCCTGGCACGGTCGGCTGCAGGAAATCTCCGCAGGCAAGGACTCGACCACCGGCCACTGGGAACTCATGGGCCTGGTCACGGACCAGCCCTTCCCCACCTATCCCGACGGTTTCCCCGACGAGGTGCTCGAGGAGTTTTCCCGTCTGACCGGTTATGGGGTCATCGGCAACAAGGCCGCCAGCGGCACGGCGATCATCCAGGAACTGGGAGACGAGCACCTGCGATCGGGAAAGCTCATCGTCTATACGTCGGCCGACAGCGTCTTCCAGATCGCCGCGCACGACAAGGTCTGCCCGCTGGAGGAACTGTACCGGGTGTGTGAAATCGCCCGGGGGATGCTGCAGCCGCCGCACCAGGTCAGCCGGGTCATCGCCCGGCCCTTCACGGGTGATCCCGGGGCCTACGAACGCACGCCCTACCGGCACGACTATTCGGTCGTGCCCCCGCCGGGTCTGCTGCTTCCGGTGCTGCAGGAAAAGGGAATCCCCGTGCGGTCCATCGGCAAGATCCGCGACCTCTACGCCGGGCAGGGGATCACCGATTCCCACCCCTCGCGCAACAACGCCGAAGGCATGGCCATGCTGGACAATCTCATGGCCGACCCCGCCGGGCAGCAGGAACTCATCCTGCTCAACCTGGTCGACTTCGACATGCTGTGGGGGCATCGCAACGATCCGGCCGGCATGCAGCGGGGCCTGGAGGAATTCGACGTGTGGCTCGGGGGCTTCCTGGACCGCTTTGCGGACGACGATCTTCTGGTCATGACCGCCGACCACGGAAACGATCCCACGACGCCCAGCACCGACCACTCCCGGGAGCAGGTGCCGCTGCTCGTGTTGGCCCCCGCCCACGGTCCGGGCGGCGACCTGGGGGTGCGGATGGGCTTCATGGACGTCGCCGCCACCTTTGCCGATTTCCTGGGCGCGCCGGCGCCGCGCAAAGGCACCAGCTTCTGGCCCTGCATCACGCGAAAGGATCCTTCGTGAACGACCGCTACGACGACCTGGTGCGCGCCGCCTGCGAGGCGCGGCTGCACAGCTATTGCCCCTATTCCCGGTTCCGGGTCGGCGCCGCTCTGCTGTCCAGCAGCGGCAAGGTCTACCGGGGCACCAACGTGGAAAACGCCAGTTTCGGCCTGTCGATCTGCGCCGAGCGGGCCGCCGTATTCCAGGCGGTTTCCGCGGGAGAACGGGAATTCACCGCCATCGCCGTGTGTGCCGACGGTGAGACGCCCACCCCGCCCTGCGGCGCCTGCCGCCAGGTCCTGCTGGAATTCGGGCCGGACATGGTCCTGCTCATGGCCGGATCCCGGGGAGTCGACGGGCAGGTCAAACGCTTCACCGTATCCGAGCTGGTACCGGAGGCCTTTTCGGCCTTCACGCCGGGCTCCGACGCGGAGGTGCAGGGGTGAACATCCTGGAGATCATCGAAGCCAAGAAGCGGGGAAGTGAACTCAGCCCCGAGCAGATCGGCTGGGTGGTGCGGAGCTTCACCGACGACGCCATTCCGGAATATCAGATGGCCGCGTTCCTGATGGCCATCTGGTTTCAGGGCATGACGGAGTCCGAGACGTCCGAATTGACCGGAGCCATGTTGCGTTCGGGGGAACATCTGGACACTTCCGGGCTGGGTGGGCCGAGCGCCGACAAGCATTCCACCGGAGGGGTGGGCGACAAGGTGAGCCTGTTGCTGGCCCCGCTCGCAGCGGCTTGCGGCCTGCGGGTGCCCATGCTCTCGGGGCGCGGACTGGGCCATACCGGCGGGACCCTTGACAAGCTGGAGGCCATTCCCGGCTACCGCATCCACATGGACAACGCCGAATTCCTGGCCATCACCGCCCGGCAGGGCTGCGCCATCATCGGCCAGAGCGATTCCATCGCGCCGGCGGACGGGCGGATCTACGCCTTGCGCGACGTGACCGCGACGGTGGATTGCGTGCCCTTGATCACCGCTTCGATCATGTCGAAGAAGTTGGCGGCCGGGCCTGCGACCATCGTCATCGATCTGAAGTGCGGATCCGGGGCCTTCATGCGCAACCTGGATCAGGCGCGGAGCCTGGCGTCCGCCCTGATGGCCGTGGGCCAGGCCTACGGCCGGCGTATGGCCGTCCTCTTTTCGGACATGGATCAGCCACTGGGGGTGGCGGTGGGGCATGCCAACGAGACGCTGGAGGCCCTGCGCGCATTGCGGCCGGATGGGAGACTGCAGGCACCGGCCGACCTCGTGACCCTGACCGAGGAACTGGTGGCGGAAATGGTCCGGGTGGCGGGATTGGCCTCGACCGGCGAGGAGGCCCTCGCCGTGGTGCGGCAGGCCTGGGAATCCGGGGCGGCCTGGGAGAGGGCCCTGGCGTGGGTCGCCGCCCAGGCGGGACGCCTGGATCCTGACCGGGATGATCTGGGGCTGGAAATCGCCCCCTTGGCCTATGAACTCACCGCACCGGCCGACGGCTGGGTGGCGGGCATGGACTGCCGCGAAGTGGGACTCGCGCTGGCGGACATGGGTGCCGCCCGCAAGAGGGTGGAGGACCCACTGGATCTGACCAGCGGCATGGATTTTCTGGTGAGCATCGGGGACAAGGTCGCCAAGGGCGACGTCCTGGCCCGCATCTTCTGTCCCCGCCGCGACCAGGCCGAAACCGCCGCTCAACGCATCTTGCGGACCCTGGAATTCAGCGAGGCTGCCGTTCCGGCGCGGGAATTGATCCTCGACCGTATGTTCTGAGGTGCAGGGTGAAACGCGGCGACGAGACGCATCGGAGGCTCTGGAGCCGAGGCTGAGTCTCGTCGCCGCGTTTCACCCTCACCTCAGAACCCATCAGTATCGAAGACGGGGTTCCCGTTGTCCCCTGTGCCGCGCAGGTTGCAGACTTCCCGGGGTTCATGCCCGGGCAAGAAAACCTCTTCGGCCGTGGAATCACACTGGCTGGTGGCGAGTTTTCCCGAACGCAGACAGACCATCTTGACGGCGATGCCCGGGGGGCGGACGAAAGGTTCGTCCCCTTTTTCGTCGGCGATTTTTCCCATGAACCCAGCCCAGATCGGTAAGGCCATGCGGGCGCCGGTGGCCCCCCTGCCCATGGGCAGGTCCTGGTCGAAGCCGACCCATACTCCGCCGCAAAAACTGGGAGTGAAGCCGCAAAACCAGGCGTTGGTGCTTTCGTTGGTGGTGCCGGTCTTGCCGGCGCCGGTCTTGGTGAATCCCCGCCACTTGGCGCCCTTGCCGGTACCCTCATCCAGGGTGGTGTGGAGCAGGTCCGTCATCATGTAGGCCTCGCCGGGGTCGATGGCCTCCCGTTGGTGGATCTGGTTCTGGAACAGGATGTCCCCGGTCGCCGATTCCACCCGTTCGATCAGATGCTGATCAACGTAGACCCCATGGTTGGCAAATGCACTGTAGGCCCCCACGACCTCCTTCAGGGTCACCTCGCCGGCGCCGAGAAAGAGCGCCGGAACACGGGGGAGATCCGTGGTGAATCCCAGCCGCTTCACGTTTTCCAGCATCGGCGCGAGACCGAAATCCTGGTAGAGCTTGGCGGTCGGCGTGTTGATCGAATGGCTCAGGGCGTAGCGCAGCGTCACGGGCCCCTGGAAGTGACCGCTGAAGTTCCGGGGCCGCCACAGGCTGACCCCGGTGTCCAGGACGAAAGGCGTGTCCATGAGGATGGAACACGGGGTATATCCCTGCTGCAGGGCCGTCAGGTAGACGAACGGCTTGAAGATGGAGCCGGGTTGGCGCAGGGCCTGGGTGGCCATGTTCCAGCGACTGTCGTTGAAGGACCGGCCACCGGCCATGCCCAGGATGGCCCCGGTGCGCACGTCCTCCAGCAGGGCCGCTCCTTGCAGGTAATCCACCTTTTCCGGGCGTTGACCCGTGGCAGCCAGGCTGTCGTAAATCGCCCGGGTCATGGGATAGTCCCGGGCCTTTTCCTCGGTCGCCAGGTGATTCTCGAGCGCTTCTTCCATCCAGATCTGATAGCTGGGCTGAAGGGTCGTCCACACCCGCAGCCCCTCCCTGTAGAGCTTGTCCGCACCGTAGTCCTGCTCCAGTTGCTTGCGGACTTCCTCGATGAAGAAGGCCGCAAATCCGGCATCCTGGTCGCTGGCCAGGGAGCCGTCCACCGGCTGGACATCGGTGGTGCCGATGGCCTCCGCTTCCGGTCTGCTCAGGTACCCCCCCTTGATCATGCTTTCCAGCACGATTCCCCGCCGCCGGTACGCCGCGTCGAGATGCTTGAAGGGGGAATAGTGCTCGGGCATCTGGATCATGCCCGCAATCATGGTGCACGCGGGCGGGCCGAGGTCCCAGATGTCCTTGCCGAAAAACGTGTGGGCTGCGGCCTGGACTCCGTACGCTCCCTTGCCCAGATAGATCTGGTTGAGGTACATGGCCAGGATCTCGTCCTTGGTGTAGATCCGCTCGATCTGCAGAGCCAGGATCATTTCCTTGAGCTTGCGCGACACGGTCTTTTCCTGGGTCAGGAAGAGGTTGCGGGCCAGCTGCTGGGTCAAGGTGCTGGCGCCCGGGCTGTGGCTCGAAGTGAGATTGATCAGGACCACCTGGACCAGGCGGCGCATGTCGAGTCCGTAGTGCTGGCGGAAGCGTCGGTCTTCGGTGGCGATAACGGCATTCTGCAGGACGGGAGGGATCCGGTTCAGGGGCACCAGGGTGCGGTTCTCCGTGTAGAACTCGCGCAGGGTATCGCCGTTGGCGGCAAAGATGATGGTCTTGACCGAGGGCTCGATGGCCTGGAGCGCTCCCAGGGAGGGCAGGTCCCGGCTCAATCGATCCAGCGCGATGAGACTGCCGGGCAAGGCGAGGACGACCGTCGCGGCGAGGGCCCACAACAGGCCCACCGCCAAGCGGCGGGGGATGGCCAGATCCAGAAACCGTTTCATGTTGCCTCCCTGCGGCAGGATTCCGATCCGCAGAAGTTAACCGCCGGCGCGAATTTTTCCAACCCCGGGCTGGAATTTTGGTTTCGCCCGGCGCATAGGGCGGGGAGTTTTCCGTCGTTCATGGTTGCCCAGCAGTGTCGCGGCAAAGCGGTCGACCCTTCCCGAAACGATCGCCGCGAATATCGCTGGTGTTTAAACATCGATTCGGCAGTGATTTTCCTTGATTTGAAAAAAAACCGAAAAAAACGCCGTTTCCCTTTGACTTCCCGCCGAGGGGCTCTTAGATTGCCTCGCCGTTGCCTTGGGTGCGCTCGGATGGCACTTCGGCGGCGCAACTCGTAGCCGGATGGAGCCCTTGGAGTTCCGAATTCCGGTGAGGTCAAAAAAACGTCAAAAACTTGTTGACATTTCTTTTGGCTGAGAGTAAGTTACCTCCCCCCGCAAGGGGACCGGCGGCAAAGACTGTTCGGTTGAGGATCTTTGACAACAGAATAGCGTGCGATGGCCCGAATGCAATTTCGAGTCGACCGGCCTTTGGTCTGGATCTTCGGATCCGGTCTGGAAGCTGGAAGACGTTTAATTTGCGAGAAAACAGGAAGATTCCTGTTGTTGTTTTTTGACAACGGAGAGTTTGATCCTGGCTCAGAACGAACACTGGCGGCGTGGATTAGGCATGCAAGTCGAACGAGAACGTTTCCTTCGGGAAATTAGTACAGTGGCGAACGGGTGAGTAACGCGTGGGAAACCTGCCCTTTAATGGGGGATAACAGTTCTAACGAGCTGCTAATACCGCATACGACCTTTTGATCGCATGATCGAAAGGTGAAAGGTGGCCTCTCTTTGAAGCTGCCGTTGAAGGATGGTCCCGCGTCCCATTAGCTTGTTGGTGGGGTAATGGCCTACCAAGGCGACGATGGGTAGCCGACCTGAGAGGGTGACCGGCCACACTGGGACTGAGATACGGCCCAGACTCCTACGGGAGGCAGCAGTCGAGAAGCTTCCGCAATGGGGGAAACCCTGACGGAGCGACGCCGCGTGAGTGAAGAAGGCCCTATGGGTTGTAAAACTCTGTCAGATTGGGAAGAAAATTCTTCGGTTAATACCCGAGGAACTTGACGGTACCATCAGAGGAAGCACCGGCTAACTCCGTGCCAGCAGCCGCGGTAATACGGAGGGTGCAAGCGTTGTTCGGATTCACTGGGTATAAAGGGTGCGCAGGCGGCCCGATAAGTCAGAGGTGAAATATGACGGCTTAACCGTCAAACTGCCTCTGAAACTGTCAGGCTTGAGTCCGGGAGAGGTAGGTGGAATTCCAGGTGTAGCGGTGAAATGCGTAAATATCTGGAGGAACACCGGTGGCGAAGGCGGCCTACTGGCCCGGAACTGACGCTCAGGCACGAAAGCATGGGGAGCGAACGGGATTAGATACCCCGGTAGTCCATGCCGTAAACGATGGGTACTAGGTGTTGGGGGAGTCTACCCCCTCAGTGCCGCAGCTAATGCATTAAGTACCCCACCTGGGGAGTACGATCGCAAGGTTGAAACTCAAAGGAATTGACGGGGGCCCGCACAAGCGGTGGAGCATGTGGTTTAATTCGATGCAACGCGAAGAACCTTACCTAGGCTTGACATGCAGGGGACAGGTGTAGAAATACATCCTTCTTCGGACCCCTGTACAGGTGCTGCATGGCTGTCGTCAGCTCGTGTCGTGAAATGTTGGGTTAAGTCCCGCAACGAGCGCAACCCCTGTCTTCAGTTGCCATCAGGTAATGCTGGGGACTCTGGAGAGACTGCCGGTGATAAACCGGAGGAAGGTGGGGACGACGTCAAGTCAGCATGGCCCTTACGCCTAGGGCTACACACGTGCTACAATGGTCGGTACAATGGGCAGCAATACTGCGAAGTGGAGCGAATCCCAAAAAGCTGGCCTCAGTTCGGATTGCAGTCTGCAACTCGACTGCATGAAGTTGGAATCGCTAGTAATCGCGTATCAGAACGACGCGGTGAATACGTTCCCGGGCCTTGTACACACCGCCCGTCAAGTCAACCGAGTTGGTTGCACCCCAAGTCGCTGAGCTAACCCGTAAGGGAAGCAGGTGCCCAAGGTGTGATTAGCGAGGGGGACTAAGTCGTAACAAGGTAGCCGTATCGGAAGGTGCGGCTGGATCACCTCCTTTCTAAGGAGCAGACACCCCGGCCTAGCCGGAGTGTCGACGGTAGATGAAATTGCTCTAGGCCTCGCACGCTATTCTCTTGCCAGGGGTCCGGACTGCGCTGTCCGGACGCCGGTTTGTTGGGCCTATAGCTCAGTTGGTTAGAGCGCACGCCTGATAAGCGTGAGGTCGGAAGTTCAAGTCTTCCTAGGCCCACCAGTTATCAGGCACGCTGGGGATATAGCTCAGTTGGGAGAGCGCCGGCTTTGCAAGCCGGAGGCCGCCGGTTCGAACCCGGCTATCTCCACCAACTTGTGGCCCGATGATTTGGTTCGATCTGTTCTTTGACAACTGAATATGGAGAGTAGCACAATGAGATACACTCACATTGCCTTTGGTTAAGCTACAAAGGGCGTATGGTGGATGCCTTGGAGTCGTCGAGCGATGAAGGACGTGGTAAGCTGCGATAAGCCTCGGGGAGTTGCAAACAAGCGTTGATCCGGGGACTTCCGAATGGGGAAACCCACTGCGGGTAAACCTGCAGTATCCTGGCCTGAATCCATAGGGTCAGCGAAGCGTACGAGGGGAATTGAAACATCTTAGTACCCTCAGGAACAGAAAATAACAATGATTTCCTAAGTAGCGGCGAGCGAACGGGAATCAGCCTAAACCGATTGCGTGTTAAAGCTGGCGGGCGTTGCGTAGTCGGGGTTGCGGGACTCGTCTGGAAGAACCGTCATTCTTCCAAGGAGTTACAAAGTTGATTTATAGCTGAGCGGTCTGGAAAGTCCGGCCATAGAGGGTGATAGCCCCGTAAGCGAAATGAATCAACCTCCTGATGATGTTCCCAAGTACCGCGGGACACGAGAAATCTTGTGGGAATCTAGCAGGACCATCTGCTAAGGCTAAATATCCGACGACTACCGATAGTGCACGAGTACCGTGAGGGAAAGGTGAAAAGTACCCCTGACGGGGAGTGAAATAGTACCTGAAACCATGCGCCTACAAGCAGTCGGAGGGTCTTCGGACCTGACGGCGTGCCTTTTGCATAATGAGCCGGTGAGTTATCGTATGCAGCAAGGTTAAGTGTCGTAGGCACGGAGCCGTAGCGAAAGCGAGTCTGAATAGGGCGTGGAGTTGCATGCGGTAGACCCGAAGCTGAGTGATCTTGCCATGGCCAGGAGGAAGCGTCAGTAACATGACGTGGAAGTCCGAACCAGGGTCGGTTGAAAACGGCTTGGATGAGCTGTGGCAAGGGGTGAAAGGCCAATCAAACTCAGTGATAGCTGGTTCTCCCCGAAATAGTTTTAGGACTAGCCTCGTGTGATGTTTGACGGAGGTAGAGCACTGAATGGGTTAGGGGCCCCACAAGGTTTACCGACCCCAATCAAACTCCGAATGCCGTTATAATTAACACGGGAGTCAGGCTATGGGTGATAAGATCCATGGCCGAGAGGGAAAGAGCCCAGACCAACAGCTAAGGTCCCCAAATTTGGACTAAGTGGTGGAAGGATGTCGAATCGCCCAGACAGCTAGGAGGTTGGCTTAGAAGCAGCCATCCTTTAAAGAAAGCGTAATAGCTCACTAGTTAAGTGATTTGGCGCCGAAAATAATCGGGACTCAAGTCCAGTACCGAAGCTTTGGATTTGCGCACTTGATGCGCATCTGGTAGGGGAGCATTCCGTAGGTGGTTGAAGTTGTTCCGCGAGGAATGGTGGACACATCGGAAGGGCTTATGTCGGCATGAGTAGCGATAATGCAGGTGAGAAACCTGCACACCGAAAACCTAAGGTTTCCTGAGGAAGGCTAATCCGCTCAGGGTAAGTCGGCCCCTAAGTCGAGGCCGAAAGGCGTAGACGATGGGAATCCGGTTAAAATTCCGGAACCTGATCGATTTCGTTTGTACGATGGGGTGACGCAGAAGTGAAAGCAGAGCCAGCTGATGGATGCTGGTCCAAGCAGGTAGGCGTGGAACTTTGGTAAATCCGGGTTCCTAATACGCCGAGACGTGATGGAGGAACGACCCTTCGGGGGAGCCAATTCTGCCTAATCAGGCTGCCAAGAAAAACCTCTAAGGAGAGATCAGTCAGACCGTACCGTAAACCGACACAGGTAGGTGAGGAGAGTATCCTAAGGTGCTCGAGAGAACTCTGGTGAAGGAACTCGGCAAAATCGCCCCGTAACTTCGGGAGAAGGGGCGCCATAAGTAGGTGAAGCGACTCGCTCGTGGAGCCAAAAGTGGCCGCAGTGAAAAGGCGTTGGCGACTGTTTACTAAAAACACAGGTCTCTGCGAAATCGCAAGATGACGTATAGGGACTGACACCTGCCCGGTGCCGATCTGTTAAGAGGAGGGGTTAGCTTCGGCGAAGCTCTGAATCGAAGCCTCGGTAAACGGCGGCCGTAACTATAACGGTCCTAAGGTAGCGAAATTCCTTGTCGGGTAAGTTCCGACCTGCACGAATGGTGTAACGATCGACGCACTGTCTCCACCAGGGACTCGGCGAAATTGAATTGGCGGTGAAAATGCCGCCTACCCGCGACTAGACGGAAAGACCCCGTGCACCTTTACTGCAGCTTCACATTGGGTCTAGGCATTACTTGTGTAGGATAGCTGGGAGGCTGTGAAGCGGGCACGCTAGTGTTCGTGGAGCCGACCTTGAAATACCAGCCTGGTCATGTTTGGATTCTAACCCCGTTCCGTTATCCGGGCGGGGGACAGTGTGTGGTGGGTAGTTTGACTGGGGCGGTCGCCTCCTAAAAGGTAACGGAGGCGCGCAAAGGTTACCTCAGCGTGTTTGGCAATCACGCGTCGAGTGCAAAGGCAAAAGGTAGCTTGACTGCGAGACCTACAAGTCGAGCAGGAACGAAAGTTGGTCTTAGTGATCCGGCGGTCCCGTATGGAAGGGCCGTTGCTCAACGGATAAAAGGTACGCCGGGGATAACAGGCTTATCTCCCCCAAGAGTCCACATCGACGGGGAGGTTTGGCACCTCGATGTCGGCTCATCACATCCTGGGGCTGGAGAAGGTCCCAAGGGTTTGGCTGTTCGCCAATTAAAGTGGTACGCGAGCTGGGTTTAGAACGTCGTGAGACAGTTCGGTCCCTATCTGTCGTGGGCGTAGGAGTTTTGAGGGAACCTGTCCCTAGTACGAGAGGACCGGGATGGACGTACCTCTAGTGTGCCAGTTGTCTCGCCAGAGGCATGGCTGGGTAGCTATGTACGGCAGGGATAAACGCTGAAAGCATATAAGCGTGAAGCCCCTCCCAAGATAAGAACTCCCGGGCGCAAGCCCCTGAAGGCTCGAGGAAGACGACCTCGTTGATAGGCCACAGGTGTAAGCACAGTGATGTGTTCAGCCGAGTGGTACTAATAAGCCGTGCGGCTTAATCATCTCCTTTTCTTGGAAAAGGAGCGGGTATGTCAGTGAATCTCGCTACTCTCCATATTCAGTTGTCTCAGGACAACTATTTTTCGGCGGCGATAGCACGCGGGAACCACCTGTTCCCATTCCGAACACAGCAGTGAAACTGCGTTGCGCCGATGGTACTGCAGGGTTGCCCTTGTGGGAGAGTAGGTCACCGCCGGATTATCGAAAGCCCCCGACACATGTCGGGGGCTTTTTTTTTGGGTGTGCCCCGTCCGCGATCTATTTTGGGGGAGCATTACCAACATCGCGAAAGGAAGCGCACCATGGATCTGGATGGAATCAGGGCCTACCTCGGTCGGATCTTCCGTGAACAAAGACAGGGCGACGAAATTGTTCGCCTCAATGAACCGGAAGTGTTCGGACTCTTGCAATTGGCCGGCCTGGAAACCGCCCCCGCCGCCTTCCTCCCTCCCGCCGCGGAACAATCAGCCCGCACCGCCTGGGCCGACCAGGCCCAGCAGTTGGCCTCCGCATCGGGAGGCCGGCTCCTGCTCAAGGTCACCGGGCGGCGCATCCTCCATAAGACCGAACTGGGCGGAGTGAAGATCCTCGACGCCGAGGTTACGGAGAATCGAAAAACCCTGCTCGCCGCCGCGGATTCCCTGGCCGAGGCGGTTGCCGGCCAGGGGGCGGACGCGGATGTGGAAGGGATTCTGGCCGAGGGCTTTGTCCCCCACACGGCCAACCGTCCCGGGCAGGAGGTCTTGTTGTCCTTGCGGCGTGATCCGGCCTTCGGTCCGGTGGTGGTGATCGGTCTGGGGGGAACTCTTACCGAGTGGTACGGGAAAGGCTGCCGAGGCGAGAGCACCCTGATTTTTCCGGCAGCCGGTTTGACCGAAGATGAAGTATCGCGGGCCTTGGGCGCCCATCCCCTTCTGCGGATCCTGTGCGGCCCATCGCGACTCTATGACCAGGCTCCCGTGGAAGTCGGGACGTTGGCGTCGGCCGTGTGCGCCTTGGCTGCCGTCGGTCGCAGCCTCGAGGAAGACCAGAACGCAGAGTGGCGGTTGGCGGAAATCGAGATCAATCCGGCCGTGGCATCTTCCGGTCGGTTGGTGGCTCTGGACGGAGTGGGTGCCCTGACGACGGCGACGGCAGCGGCAGCCGGCCGGCCTCTCGCCAGGATTGCCAATTTGCTGCAACCTCGCAGCGCCGTGGTGCTCGGGGTCAGCGCACGGGGAGACAACCCGGGCCGGATCATCCTGGACAACCTGTGTCGGTCCCAGGGAATCCCGAAGGATCGCCTCGCGGTCGTGCACGCGCGGGAACAGGAGATTGCCGGCGTTCCCTGTTGCCGGGACGTGGCCTCGTTGCCCGGGAAGTTCGATCTGGCCGTGGTGGCGATTCCCGCCGAAGGGGCTCTGGAGGCCATATCCGATCTGGTGACCCACAACAAGGCTGAATCCATCATCTTGATCCCCGGTGGGTTTGCCGAGGCCGGCCGCCAGGATTTGGCCGGCGAGATCGAACGCACCCTGGACGAGTCTCACCGCTGCGGTGACGGAGGTCCGGTGCTGGTCGGGGGAAATTGCCTGGGTATCGTTTCGCGGGACAACTACAACACCTTCTTCCTGCCGTCCTACAAATTGCCGTTCCATCCCGGGTTGGGGGAGAACCTCGCGGTGATCAGCCAATCGGGCGCCTACCTGGTGACTTTCGCCAGCAACTACGATGGGTTGATCTCTCCTCGCGCCAGCATCAGCTACGGCAACCAGATGGATTTGACGGTATCGGACTTCCTGGCCCACTTCCTGGAGGTTCCCGAAGTCCAGGTCATGGCCTGTTACGTGGAGGGTTTCCGGCCCGACGACGGCGCGCGCTTTCTGGAACTGGCGTGCCGGGCACGGGATGCCGGCAAGCGGGTCATCGTCTTCAAGGCCGGGCGAACCGCCCTGGGGGCCCAGGCCGCAGCCAGCCACACCGCATCCCTGGCCGGGGATTACGCGGTGGCGCGCGCCTGCCTCGAAAGCGCCGGGGTGACGGTGGCCGACAGCCTGAACCACTTCGAGGACCTGATCATGACCTTCACGTTGCTGGCCGGCAAGGCGGTGACCGGGCGCAGGACGGGTATCATCAGCAACGCCGGTTTTGAATGTTCAACGGTCATGGATCAGCTGGACGGCCTCGAACTTTCCCGCTTCGATGAAGGGACCCAGAATCTGCTGGACGAGATCCTGCCGGGTTTCGCCCACCGGACCAATCCCATCGACTGCACGCCCATGACCGCGACTGACGCTTTTGCGGCGGCCTGCGGGGCGATCCTGGATTGCGCGACGGTCGACGCCGCGATTCTGGCCTCGGTTCCGGTCACCCCGTCCCTGAACAACCTGCCGCGCGCCACGGCGGGGCAGCACGGCGAGGACCTGGAAGACCCCGCTTCGCAACCGCGGCAAATGATTGACAGAATCGATGGTTCCGCTAAACCTGCGGTAGTGGTGGTCGATTCCGGTAGTATCTACGATCCCATGTGCCGGATGCTCCTGGCGGCCGGCATTCCCGTGTTCCGTAAGATCGACCGGGCCGCGCGGGCCCTGTCCGCATTCTGCGCCGTTGCAGTGAGGTAATCATGAAGAAGTTCTGGATCATTTTCTCCGTCCTGGTGCTCGTGATCGCTGGCGGGATGTTCGCCGTATGGAAGACCGTTTCCGGTTTGGAAGGGGCCGCGAGTCATGTGGATGGCGGGGTGCTGGTCTGGCAGGCCGGCGGCGCCGTGGTCGAAGAGCGGGACGACAGTTTCATCGGCCGGATACGCGGCGGCGATGAACCCCTGATGACCGAGTTGCTGCTGGCCCTCAAGCGGGCCGAGAGCGACGAGCGAATCAAGGGCCTGGCCCTGGATCTGCAGGGATTCGAGGTGGATTGGGCCAAGCTGGAGGAGCTTCAGGCGGCGGTGCGGGAATTCGAGGCATCCGGCAAGCCCGTCGTGGCCTACCTGGATGCGGGAATGACTCGGGACTACGCCCTGGCGGCCCAGGCCGACCGGGTGGTCCTGTCCCCGGAGGCCAACATCATGGTGCTGGGCGTCGTGGCCGAGCTCGATTTCATGAAGGAGACGCTGGGCAAGCTCGGCATGAAGGCGGACTTCATCCATGTCGGGGCCTACAAGAGCGCTCCCGAGCGCATGACGCGGGACAGCGCCTCGGAGGCCAACCGGGAGATGATCGCGGCCATCGTCGACGACCGCTATGCGGCGCTGGTGGACATGGTGTCGCAGGGCAGGGGTGTGGACACCCCCGAGGCCGCCGCCTGGATCGACCAGGGCATGTTCGACGCCGAGGGCGCGGTGACGGCGGGCCTGGCCGATACCCTGCAGTATTGGGACGACATGCTGGATGCCGAGTTCCCCGACCAGCCGGTGACCTATCTTTCCGACTACATCCTGGAGCACCCGCACGCCCGCAAGGATTCTCCCGAGGTGGCGCTGGTCCACATCACCGGCATCATCATGCCGGGCGAGAGCAAGTTCGACAATTTCCAGGGCAAGGTGGCCGGCAGTGAAACCGTCGTCGAACAGCTGCAGGCCGTCGAAGACGACGACGATATCCGGGCCCTCGTGCTGCGGGTCGACAGTCCCGGCGGCAGCGCCCTGGCCAGCGACCTGATCTGGGAAGCCATCCAGCGGGTCAAGGCGCGCAAGCCGGTGATCGTTTCCATGAGCGGCATGGCCGCCAGCGGGGGCTACTACGTGTCCTGTGCGGCCGATTCGATCTTCGCCGACCCGGGGACCCTGACCGGTTCCATCGGTGTCTATGCCGGCAAGCTCGATCGCAGCGACATGTACGGCAAGGTGGGTGTGAACCGAGAGTTCATCACCCGCGGCCGCAACGCCTTGTTCTTCAGCGACGAGGGCGGTTTTTCCGACAACCAGCGGGAGATCTTCTCCGGCCAGCTTTCCCGTTTCTATGAGCGTTTCCTGGCCAAGGTTGCCGAGGGGCGCCACCGCACGCGGGACGAGATCCATGCCGTGGCCCAGGGCCGGGTTTGGACGGGAAACCAGGGGCTCGAGCACGGCCTGGTCGATCGTCTGGGCGGGCTGCAGGATGCCTTGGGTGCCGCACGCGCCAGCATCGGGTTGGGTCCGGACGAGCACATCGCCCTGGTGACCTACGGCAAGCAATTGACCTGGATGGAAAGAATGGTCCTGAAATCCCTGCACGGGCAGGCGAGGGTGGAGGCCGGTCGGCTGCTGTCCCGGGCGACGACGTCACCGGAGGCCGCATCCCTGGCGCCATGGCTGGAGCTTCTGGATCTGCCGGCCGGCGAGGTCCTGGCCACCGCGGCGCTTCTGGATGGACGGCCGGTGGCCCTGATGCCGTACGTCATTCGCTGGCGCTGAGGACCCGGTAGTCCTTCAAATCCAGACCCACCGGAAGGTCGCGCAGCAGTTGCGCGGCCTTTCTTTCGTCCTGCGACGGCTCCTTAACCAGGGGTGGCGCCGCTCCCCACAGGCAATGTTCCCGGTCCGTGCTGTGTCCCCACAGCAACAGCGTGTGGGCCAGTTCGTGGACCATGCCCCGGATGACGTAGGTCGTATCCCGCGACGTCCGGTAATTGTCGCCCACGCGGATGTTCATGCGGACCGGATTCCCGTGCACGTCCTGGCGGGTCAGCTGGGCCTGCAGCGGCGGTCTGAGTCGGGAATCCCGGTAGTGGAGGAGGCGCACGCCCCAGGTGGCGGATTCGTCGACGACGAACCAGGGGTCGCGGGTTCCGGAGTTCCAGATGGCAACCGCCCGGCGCAGGCAGGCAGACAGGTCGACCTCGCCGCTGACCTCCTGCCCGCAGCGGACCGGGATGGGCCCGGGCTGCCAGTGCCGGACGACCTGGTCGAAATAGCCCGTGGTCAGGTGGCGCGCGAAGTCGAGCAGGTTGGCGTAATCGGAGGAATCGGTCAGGATCCTGAGGATGGGTTCGGGGCTGGCCTTGGCGTCGACCACCTCACAGGTAAAGCCGTGCCAGAGGCTGGAGTCCCGGGGAATAAACCGGATTCTCGCCGGAAGGGTCGGCGCCGGGGTCAGAGTCCAGCGGAGAGGTCTGCGGCGGTTGTATCGTTTGTCCGCCGGTAGCCAACGCACCCAAGCCGTGCCCCCTGCGGGTGCGTGGCCGGAGCTGTCGGGGTCCGCCACCTGCCAGCGCCACGCGTGGTCTGAGGCGAACAGGGATTCCCGGCCTTTCCAGGCGATCGTGGCCGCGCGGAGGATAAGTTGATCTTTGATCAGGCCCTGAGGAGCGTCCACTTCCCGGCATCCCGGCCAGCAGAGGAGGCAGGCCAGCGCCAGCAGGGCCTGGGCGGTATGGGCATGTCGGATTCGGCAGTGGGGCACGGCAAGGGGAAACCTGACCGGGAGAATGGAAGCATCGCATAGCGCGTGCCATTGCTGAGGAGCTTCGTCCGGGGGGTATCGCGCCTTGTGCGAGCGGGGTGGCCAAAACGAAGGAGCCCCGGGTTGTCACCCGGGGCTC
>Ga0210044_10000376_pt1 | contig 67131 bp, 67 predicted proteins | sample CryGey13umfilter_2_FD_183959 | JGI IMG/M metagenome (GOLD analysis project Ga0210044, IMG submission 183959) | Groundwater microbial communities from aquifer in Utah, USA - Crystal Geyser 4/9/14 3 um filter (SPAdes) (version 2) | ecosystem: Environmental > Aquatic > Deep subsurface >... | reverse complement strand
TACTGACATTTAATAGACCGGGAAAATACGGGGTTAATTGGAGTCAGGCTTGGAAAGATAAAATGGCCTTCGAAAGAAAAAAAGAAACAGGAATATAATCATTACAATGATTTAAAACATTGTAATGGATTAATGTGTTTTGTTTGAAGATTATTTTTTCTTGTTTTTCTTTAAAGCAGTAATTGGTTGTCTTACCATTTCAGCGAAATATAACCCAGGTAATATAAAAAAAGTAGGATTGGCATGAAGTAAACCTATTAAAGCAACTGAAGAGCCCAATGCAATTGAGTCAATTAACGTTCGGTTAACATTAGACATTGGATCTTTAGGAGGACAATTAAGAATATCCTTTAGAGTGTGGGATTTGGATAATGCCATCTGCCTTATCGTCTCTCCTCCGTATATAATAGGTAATGCTAAAAAACCAGGAGGTAAATGTAAAAAACCTATAGCAGCTGATGAATAGCATAATGCTATTGCAGCAATTCCTGTTCGCATTTCATTAGACGTAGCATCTTTAGCAGGACCATTTAAAATAACCTTTAAAGGTGGAAATCTATATCTCCCTTTTTTTCAGTAGACATCGATAGTAGTTTACTTTTTCTTCTTTTTCTTGTCAAGGCCGATAGTATTTTTTGAATTAGATAATTTTATATAGATAATTTTATAAAGGTATATCATAAAATTTTTATTGTCTCAATGGTCTAAAAACATAGTTTTGTAGGTTATAAGCGGTAGACAAAATAATTGTTCCATGTAAAAAATTTTGATTATTCGTCAGCAGGATGGTATTTCATTACAATCTGTATAAAAAATCGTCAAGAATATTTTGGAAATATTATTAACAACAGAATGAATTTAAACAAATATGGTGAAATTGTTAATAAATATTGGTTGGAAATTAAAAACAAATTCAAAAATATTACATTAGATATTTATCAGATAATGCCGAATCATATTCATGGAATAATTGTGATTAAACAAAAAAATATTGTAGGGGTTTCATTTATGAAATCCGAAATGAGAATGAAAATTTCAAAATCAAATCGTCACATGGGTTTGATGAATCAAACCCCTACAATAGGATTAATTATTCGATATTTCAAATCAAAATGTACGTTTGAAATACATAAATACGGATTGAATAATAATTTATGGCAACGTAATTATTACGATCATATTATCAGAAATGAATCATCATTGAATAATATTAGAGAATATATTCAAAATAATCCTAAAAAATGGGATAATGATGAAGAAAATCCGAAGAATATTAAATGATTTTATTTATTTTTAAATCCCAGTTTATCCAATACTTTTCCCAAAGTCTCCATTGGACCTGAAGTGTAAGTATCAATAGTAAGTTGGTAATATTTAGGATCGAAAAAATTATAGTTACCGTAATACTTTCTCCATTCACGAAAGTTAGCCTCTTCTCTTTCTTTAATATATTTTTTTGCCATAGCCACTGAGATTTTATCTCTGTTGACGACCCGATCAATCTTTAAAGCATTGTCTTTACAGATAAGAAGAACTCGAAGAGTATTTTTCATATTTCTCGCAAAAAAACCAGCTAGCCAAGCTTCAATCACATAGTGGCCTTCTTTTAGAAGTTTTATGGTTCTTTCGTCAATCAGATTATGAATTTTTTTATCAGCCAGACTGGCTAAAGGTTGGACATATTCTTTGGCAAAATCACGCAAGATTTGACCGCCAGAGGTGAACTTCCATCCGTGAGATTCAAGATATGGTTTAAGATTGTCTGAAAGAGTATTTTTCCCGGTTGAAACACCACCTGAGATAGTAATATTGGTAAAAAACATTATCTTATTATTTTAATAATATCATGAATGGTTATCAATATTCCTAATGATAACAAAATAATCATGCCGATAAAGTTGGTATATTTTTCAATATTCTTATTCGGTCGTTTTTTGGCAACCGCTTCATAAAGAACAAAAATCATTCGGCCGCCGTCTAAAGCAGGAAAAGGAAGAATATTAATAATGGCGAGATTAAAAGAAAGTAAAGCTAAAAGTTCAAGAACCGCGTTTTTTCCAAATTTAATCGCGGAAGATGTATAACTGGCGATACCTAATGGTCCGGAAACGTCAACTTGGGGGTGTTGAAAAGTTATCAATTGAAAAATGATTCTTAATAGTTCACTGGCAATTTGATAGGTAATTCTTACTGCTTCGTAAAGACCAAAAAAAGGTGCTTGATACCAAGGATATTTTTTTTCTAGATAAGAGGTAATGGCAATGCCTAAAGGACCTTCTCCTGTAGGCGGGTTTTTCCGGGGAATAATGGTCATGGGAAAAATTTGATCATCTCTTTGGATAATAAGAGTGATCGGTTGACCAACATATTTTTGAGTTAGGGAGATTAGGGAGGTTGGAGAGGTTAGGGAAAGAGAGTTAAACTTAAGGACAACATCTTTCTCTTTGATTCCGGCTAAATCGGCAGGAGAGTTTTTGACGACTTTATCAATAATGACTTTATTAGTAGGGACAGGAACTCCTTGGGTAACCAAAAAAGACAGAAGAAACCAACCAAGTAGAAAATTGCCAAGAACGCCGCCAATAACGACTAACGCTTTCTGCCAGGGTTTTTTATTAATAAAGGTGCGATCAGATTGTTGATGGGTTTTTATTTCGTAGTATTCTTCACCATAGAGTTTGGTAAACCCTCCTAAAGGAATTAAATTTAGACTATAGATTGTTTCTCCTATTTTTAAGCCAAACAGTCTTGGTGGAAGGCCAAAACCAAACTCTTCAACCTTAATTCCTTGCTTTTTAGCCATAAGAAAATGACCGAGTTCATGAACTAAAATGAGGATGCTTAAGATAAGAATAAAGATTATAATCGTCATAAAGGTTATAGCGGTTATACCTCAAGGACTTCGTTAATTTTTTTTTCTTTGATAGTCTCAATTTCTTCCATAAAACGTTGGCTAATATTATCAACCTCTTTTTCTAGGCGGAACTTTTCATCCTCAGAGATTTCTTTGTTTTCAAACTGAGTCTTTATTTTTTTTCTAATATCGTCACGCTGATTTCTGATATTAACTTTTTTTTGTTCGACAGTTGATCCAATCAGTTTAACAAATTTATCTCGTTGTTCAGCAGATAAAGGAGGGATGGTGATTATGATTTGGTTTCCTTGAACAGCTGGTGATAAGCTTAAAGGCGATTTGAGAATTGCTTTTTCAATGTCAGCTAGGATCGATGGATCAAAAGGAGCAATCACTAAAAGTGACGGTCCAGAAGTCGTAATGGTTGACAGCTCCATCAGTCTTAATTTAGTTGAACCGCCATAGGTTTCGACAAGAAGATTTTCAATAAGGGAAGGATTGGCGCGACCAGTACGGATGGATTTAAGGTTTTCTTTTAAGGAGTCGATAACTTTTTGGGCGTTCTGTTTGAATTGTAGAATAAGATCCATTTTAGATAAAATAACAAATTACAAATGACAAATGTCAAATATTTAAATTTTGAACTTTGAGCTTTGTCATTTGGATTTATTTTATAAACTCCATCTTACAATTCTATTTATCTTAATATTCTCTCCAAACTTTAATACCGCTTCTTTTATTAAGTCAGAAATTTTTTTCGATGGATCGCGGATGTATTCCTGTTCCAGTAATTCTTTGACTTTTTCGGCCTTAAGGGAAGCGACCTGCATTGCCAGTTCGTTACCTAAAGTTTGAAAGTCTTTGTTTCCGGAAACAAAGTCAGTTTCGCAGTTAAGCTCAACCAAAGAGGCAACTCTTTTATTATGATGAACATAGGAAAAAATAGCTCCAGCAGAAGTTTTTCTATGAGTTTTATCGAGAGCTTTATCTGCTCCCCATTTGCAAAGGAGTTTTTTAGCTTTTTCTAAATTATTTTTAGTTTCTTCTAACGCTTTTTTACACAAAGAAAAAGAAACACCGGTTTGTTGACGAAGAATTTTAAGCTTATTTATATCGTACATGTTTAAATCTTAAATACTAAATCCTAAATCACAAATAAATTATAAATTCCAATTTTTTAAATTCTAAACTGTTTAGAATTTGTGATTTATTATTTAAGATTTGTTTGGGATTTAGTGCTTAGAATTTAGGATTTATTCTTAGTATACGCTTCAGTAATTTCCTTAACAAGATATTCAATTGATGAGGCAGAGTCGTCATTGGCAGGGATAGGGTAATTGACGGTCGCCGGATCGACATTGGTATCGGTAATGGCGATAACAGGAATATTCATCTCCGTGGCTTCTTTAACGGCGTTTTTTTCTTTTTTAACATCAATGACAAACAAAGCATCAGGCAATTTCTTTAAAGCAATAATCCCACCATAAAATTTTTCCAGCTTAAACAGTTTTTTTTGCAGTTTTATCTGCTCGTGTTTAACAAATTTATTCCACTCCCCTTTTTCTTTTTCTTCCTTCATTGTCACAAGTTTTTTGACATTTTTCATAATCATCTCAAAGTTGGTGAGAAGACCGGCTGGCCATTTTAGGGTAACATTAGGGATATTGTTAGCTTGACAAAGACTATTAATGAGATTGAGAGAGACTTTTTTAGTGGAGACAAAAAGGATAGTTTTATTACTTTTTATCAGTTGGCTGATAAATTGTTTGGCTTTTTCCAAAAGATCAACTGTATAAGTTAGGTCGATGATAGAAACGCCGTTTTCAAAAGAATAGATATATTTTTTGGCTTGAGGGTGGACACGGTTTTTTTTATGGCCTAAATGACAACCAGCATCAAAAAGCTCCTCAATTTTTTTATCATTATTATTCATAACTACAAATTCTATCAGTGTGAGAGTAGTTTTGCAATTATATTTTTAAAGATTTTAAGAATTTTTTGAAGTTGCCATTAATTTCCTTGTGGGTAAGAGCAAATTCAATGACGGTTTTAAGATACTCGAATTTATCGCCGGTATCGTAGTATTTGCCATTTTCAATCACCACAGTATATAGGGGAACGCCTTCGTTTTTTAAGAAATTGATAGCATCAACCAGCCAAATCTCCCCGCTTTTTCCCGGTTTGATTTTTTTTAGAGCTCTAAAAATCTCTGGCGGTAAAATATAACCACCGTGAGTAGCGATATTTGAAGGTGCTTCTCTCGGCTCTGGTTTTTCAATAATCTTATTGATTTGATAGACATTTTTTTCGATATGAGTTAAGTCGGCAATACCATATCTTTTTAGATCTTCTTTATTGTCAATTTTAACGCCGGAGATGACAATACCGCCATATTTTTCGTAGACTTTTATCATCTGAGCTAAGCGGGGCGGTTTTGAGTAGATAAATTCATCGCCCCACAAAACAGCAAAAGGTTCGTTCTCAATCACGGATTCAGCGGTCAATATCGGCGTCCCATTTCCATAAGGTCCTTTTTGACGAATATAGATAAAGTTGGCCATTTCTGAGATTTTTCTAATCTCTTCTAAGAGATGAAATTTTTTTCCTTGGATTAAATTTTTAGTTAAGTCTTCCGAAGGGACATCAAAATAGTCTTCAATGGCGCGTTTATTGCTTCCAGTTATGATAATGATATTTTTTACTCCAGAATCAATCGCTTCTTCCACCACATACTGGATAACTGGTTTATCAACAATAGGAAGCATTTCTTTGGGCATGGCTTTGGTCTGGGGAAGAAAACGAGTGCCGAAACCAGCGGCTGGAATGACAACTTTAGTGACCTTTTTCATAAATAACCAATAAAAGATACTAATCTACTAATCTATTCTAATCTACTAATATTCGTTGATTGGTATTAATTCGTAGATTGGAATCTTATAATTCGAATTTAACGGTAACTCTTTGGTTCAACTCTATATTACTGTCGATGATGGCAGTTAATTCAGCTGTTCCTGGAGTATCTGAGATTAAGGAAAAAGTCGCCTGACCAATATTATTTGTCGTGCTGTTGGTAGTGGCTATTTGTCCCAAAGTGGTATTGACGTTGACAATTCTATTGGCGATGGGAACATTATTAGTATTTCGAACAAAGATATTAACTACAACTTTATCATTAACTTTGGTGGAAAGAGGATAAGCAAACATCAGTGAAGCTGAAGAGGAAGGCACAGATTCTTGCTGGGCGCGAGTATAATTTTGAATTGGTTTATTAAAAACAACAATGCTTATAAAAAGAACTCCCGCTAAAAAAAGGATAGAAATTAAACTTAGTAATTTTTTGTCCATAGCTTTAAACCAATAATAACAATCAAGATAGGAAAAGTCAAATTAGATATCTTTTACTTTTTAAAACAGCCAAGATTTTTTGGTGAATAAAGTTAGGAGAAAGAAGTTTTTCATTTTGATAGCAGTCAATTTTTACCCAGTATTTTCTTAAACTGATTAAATAGAGATACATTTCCTCGACTTTTTTTAGATAACTGATATTTTTTTCATATTGATCTTTGACTTTACCTCTTTTTTCCAGCAATTTTTGAGCTATCTGAAGAGGAACATAGAGAAATATAACGAGATTTTCTTTGGGAGTGTTAAAGATTTTATATTCAAGAGTTTCCGACCAGTTTAGGAATTCTTTTCTTTCTTTGGCTTTAATTTTAGCCAATTGATAGGCAAGTGAGGATACATAGCGATTACAGAGGATAATTTTTTTTGTTTTTAACGCCTGATAGATTTCGTCTTTTGCCTGCCAGCGGTCGCCGGCGTAAGGAAACATAGCAAAATAAGGGTTAATACGACTGAAATGACCAAATTTACCATTAAGAAATTGACCAACAAAGTCGCCAAAAAAAGTCTTGCCATATTGAGGGAAGTCAAAAAGGGCAAAAGAAATATTATTTTGAGAAAAATAATCAGTTAATAATTTTATCTGAGTGGTTTTACCAGACCCATCCGTCCCTTCAATAACAATGAGTTTCCCCGAATTCATGTTTTTATTATAACAGATTTTATGGAGGGCTTCACAAAGAGATGATTTCCCCTTCTTTGACTGGTTTTTCCAGAATGATTTTAGCCAGAGTGTCTTCGATTTGCGTCCTAATGGTCCGCTCTAAGTTTCTGGCGCCGAAGCGGGGGTCATAAGCTTTTTCAATTAATTGATTAATTGATGCCTCGGAAACCTTAATATATACCTTATATAGAGCATAAATATCTTTTGAGATGGTTTCGATCATTTTTTTGGCGATGAGAAAAAGTGATGGTTGAGTCAAAGGTTGATAGACAATGACGCCGTCGAAACGGTTGAGAAATTCAGGAGAGAAAATCTCGTGCTCAATAAGATAGTTAGGGATATTAGGGAGATTAGGGTTTTTGTAAATAGCTTCTGAAGCTGCATTTGAGGTGGCAATGATTATTAAATTTTTACAGTCAACTCTTCTGCCAAAGCCGTCGGTAAAGTAGCCTTCGTCTAAAATCGTCAAAAAAATATTTAATAAATCATGATCAGCTTTTTCGATTTCATCAAGAAGCAAAACTCCATAAGGGTGTTCGCGGATGGCTCTGGATAAGAGTCCAGGATTGTTGGTGGTGATGTCGCCGATTAATTTGGGAATATCAAACTTGGACTGATAGTTGGACATGTCGAATCTTATCAGATGGCTTGACTCGGACACATCCTCTCGCCAATTAATTTTTTGGGAAAATTGGCTCGATGACGTGTCCTTTGTCGAGAAAAAAGTTTGGGCGACGGCTTTGGCAGTCTGGGTCTTCCCGACTCCGGTTGGACCTAAGAATAAAAAAGAAGCCAGGGGTTTTTTTCGTTTACCAAGAAGGAGGAATGAGCGGCGAAGGGCTGAGGATAAATCTTTAATGGCTTCATCTTGTTGGATGATTTGTGACATGAGGAGAGTTTCTAAATTCAAAAGTTTTTCTTTCATTTGGGAAGTTAAGGAGACTGGGATATGGGTTTTTTCTTCGAGAACCTTGTCTATAAATTGTGGATAGACAATATTTTGATTTGTTTTAGTTAGTTTAGTTAATACACAGGCTTGATCTAAAAGATCAACGGCTTTTTCTGGAAAAGGAATATAAGTAAGATAAAACCCACTTTTTTCTATCAGTTCTTCAACCGTCTCGTAAGGGATGGTGACTTGATGATATTTTTCAAAATCAAAAACAGCACTAAGAATAATTTTTAAGGCATCAGTTTTTGAAACTTCATAGACATCGACTTTACTAAACAGACGATTGATTTTTTCATTGGTTCTAATATATTTTTCGTAGAAAAAAGGAGTGGTGATGCCAATAATCTGTAGTTGGTTGGTTTTCCCGTATTTATTAATAGAGGTTGTCAGGTCAATCTTACCGATTTCGTTAGAAAGATATTTTTCCAAATCGTCAATAAAAAGGATCGTGTTTTTAGCATCGCTGGCTTCCTTTAAAAGTTCTTCAAAAAAATTTTCTCGTTGTTTTTGGTCAATAAATTCCATCAAAATCCTTTCAAGATTAAGTTTTAGAATTCTTTTATAGATTAATTGCTGATTGGTTTTTCCCAAATAAATTTTTTTAGCGAGAGCATCAATAATCGTATGTTTACCAACTCCTTCTTCACCAACGACAACGACGTTAGCTTCGGCGTTTTTGGAAAGAATCGTTTCAATTTCCGAAATTTCTTTTTCTCGATTAACAATATTTTTAAGATGATGGAGATAAGAAGAGGTGGCGAGATCGGTTGAGTATTGATTAAGAATGGGTGTATAACCAACGGCCCAATCGCGTGCTAACGGAGGAAAGGAAAAAAGATTGGGTAGTTTCCACCAAGAATTTTTTTTAAGACAGTTTTGATAATAAATCTCAAACCAAGTCTCGACTTTTTCTTTGTTTTCTTCTTTTAAAAGATGAGGGGATATAAATTTTTCTTTTAATAGTTGTTTTCGTTCATCAGGAGTTTTACAGATAGAAGATAAGAGATAGAATATAGGAGATAGAAGGAGAAAAATAAGAGCGAGAAAAGGAAGAGAAAACATAAAAAAAGTTTGCAAAAGGAAATAAAAAGTAATAACAGATAGCCTCATGAATAAACCAATCACCCGTGAAATAAGATTAAAAGCAAGACGGTTAAAAAGTTCATTAAAGGCAAAGCCCTCTGTTTTTTTGACAACGATTAAATTTTTCCAAGGAAAAAAAAGGGTTTTTAATAAAGTGGAAACAGAAAAAAAATATGGCAAGAAGATGAAGAGATTAACAACTACTTCCAGGAAATTTTTCAGAGAATCCTTAAAATATTGAAGAAAACTTGGTTTCATAATTTGAGTATAACAGAAATAATTTTCAATTAAATAGCCCTTGACTTTTAAATAAATTATTTAATAATAAATACAGCATTAAAATGTCAAATTCTTCCATTCACGTTTTTCGAAAAATCAAAAGAACCGGAGTTGAAATAAAAATAAAAAAGAAAAAATATCTCCTTCGTTATCCTGCCTATATCTGGAATAAATTTCCTAAAAGCCTTCACCGAACTTTTGCTGATAGTGTTACCTATATTGCTACTTGGCACTTGCCTTTAGTTGAAAGTTCCTCGATTATTTATCACTTTCCTCATCCGCCAATTGAGTCAATTTTTTTTAAAATGCTTTTATATTCCATTCCGATGAATATTTTTGAAGAAAAAAGTCTTTATACTTCTGAACTATTAAAAAATTTTTACAATGCTAATTTTCAGACGCAGTTTCGCGGACTTAATTTTACTAACTCAGGAAAAAAAGTAAAAAAACAGTTAAAAGAAAAAGCCATTCTCCTTTTTTCTATTGGTAAGGATAGTCTTTTAACTTATGGTTTATTAAAAGAATTAGCGGTCACCCCGATTCTTGTTTTTATGAGAGAGCCGCAAAGCGCTTTTGAAAATGCTCATAAAAAAAGACTGGCCGATAAATTTTATAAAAAATTTAACGAAGAGGTTGATTTTTTTCCTTTGTCAATCGGTCGGCTTCGGCAAGCGATAGATCTTTGTTGGGGTTGGGATATCATTTTATCACAGTATAGTTTTATTCTTGTTCCTTATTATTTTTATCATCAAGCTCGCTACCTTTTTTTTGGCAATGAACAAAGTTGCAATTTTTGTCTTAGAGACAAAGAAAACTATTTGGTCAATCCGGTTTTTGAGCAAAGTGTCCCGGCAATGCAGCTTTTACAAGATATTCCTCAGTTATTTTTTATTCAGACTCATATTGGCAGTCTAGTTGAGCCAATTCATGAGATATTTATCACCTATATTCTTCATCATCGTTATCCAGAGATCGGTCGTTTTCAGATGTCTTGTTTTTCTGAAGAAGAAGCGGCTAAGAAAAAACGCTGGTGCGGCGTCTGCGAAAAATGCGCTCGGATGTATATTTTTTTTAAAGCCTTAGGTATCTCGCCGGAGAGAGTCGGTTTTTATAACAATGACATGCTTTCTTTTAAAAAAGAAAAATACTATGTTCTCTTTAATGGAGAGAACAATATTAGCGTTTATGGAGGCAGTGGCTTGGGTCGAGATGAGCAGCTACTGGCTTTTTATCTTGCTTATAAAAATGGCGTCAAAGGCGAACTCATCTATAAATTTAAATCTCTGTTTTTAGAAGAAGCGGAAAAAAAGAAAGAAAAATTGATTAAAGAATATTTTGGTATACACAGTTCATATTCTTTGCCTTCGAGTTTAAGAAAAAAAACCTTGAGAATTTTTGAAAAAGAAAAAAAATGCTTGACATTTTTAAAAAAACTTTAATAATTTATTAATCATGAAAAAAATTCTTCTTCATCCAAAAACTGCGGCGATTATTTTTTCTGAAGTTAAGAGAGAATACTTCCCAACAGAAGCTCAATATTTGACAGAAAAAGATGCTTTTCGAGATGCCAAAGTGATCGCTAATTATTTACGAAAACTAAAAATAAAACCAGTCTTATATCCAGCAAACAAACTTTTAGCCTATCGATTGCGCAAAAGTAATGTAGATCTTGTTATTAACTTAGCGGCATCTGTACGAGGTAATGAGTATCTCGCTTCAACCGTACCGGCCTTACTGGAGCTTTTAGAAATTCCTTATACCGGAGCAGGAATTTTAGGCGAGTCTTTGTCTTACAATAAATTTATTATAAAAAAATTGCTTCAGCAAAACGGTGTCCCCGTCCCCAACTATCAACTTTTTAACTCTTATACTGATCCAATCGACTCGACTTTGAGATTTCCTCTTATCTCAAAACTCAATGAAATTCACGGAGCTGTTGAAATCACCCGTCAGGCAGTTTCAGAAAATGAAAAACATTTAAGAGAACGGCTAAAATTTTTAATTAAAACATATAACCAACCTGTTGTAGTTGAGGAGTTTATAGTAGGTCGGGAAATTACAGCCATTCTTCTTGAAGGATTGAATAAAAAAGTCTATCTGGCTGAAAAAAGGTTTAATAAGCCAAATGAAAAGTATATCTTTGCTACTTTTGAAGATCAATGGTTGGAAAGTAAAGTAGAACCTTTTTACTATCAAAAATATAGCGATTCAATCCTCAAGGAGTATGTAAAAAAAGCTTTTGAAGTGGCCGAGATGTTTGATTATGGAAAGTTTGATATCCGATTAGATCAATCTGGTCGATATTTTTTCGTTGATGCGAATAGTAACCCGGCTTTTGGATCAAAAGAATTGGAATGCGCTATCGCCAGTATTTTAGATCTCTATGAAGTGACCTTTATTGAGATTTTGAAAAGATTGATTGAGAATACGATGCGTGATGCTATGGGAAAAAAACTCCTACCGATTACTAAAAACGGCAATAACAGTTAATTTTTCATATGAAGATAAAAACAGTTGTTTTTCTTTATAATGTCCGCCATATCTATCCTGACCCAAATGATTATAGAAATCAGATAGAAGGAGATTTTGACGATCCTATTACAATAAAATGGCAGATAAAACATCTTCGGAATCTTGGTTTTAAAGTGTATCCTATCGAAGCCGATGAAAAAGCTTATTTTAAATTATATCGTTTAAGAAAAAAAATCGACCTCGTTTTTAATATCGCTGAAGGACTACATGGAAAAGATCGAGAGCTGCAGATTCCGGCTATACTTGAGATGCTTAAAATTCCTTATACCGGTTGCTCTCCTCTTACCCAAGGATTAATTCTTGATAAGGCTAAAGCGAAGGAGATTTTCATTAAAAATAAAATTCCGACCCTACCTTTTCAGATTTTTAAAAGTGAAAAACAATTGCTTGAGAAAAAATTAGAGTTTCCTTTGTTTGTCAAACCAGTAGCCGAAGGATCAAGCATGGGAATTACCAATGAAAGTGTTGCTTACGATATCAAAGAACTAAAAAAACAGACCAAAAAAATTATTAATGTTTTTAAAGAACCGGCGTTGCTTGAACCGTATCTAGAAGGAAGAGAATTTTCCGTAGCAATGTTAGGTAATCCGCCAGTAATTTTACCAATCATTGAATCAAATCATCAACTTCTTCCTAAAAAATATAGGCCTTTTGACTCTTTAGAAGTCAAATGGTATTTTGAGGAACAAGGACATGCTGATTATCTTATTTGTCCTGCCAAGATTGATAAGAGATTAGAAAAAAAAATTAAAAATATTTGTTTTGATGTTTGGGATTCGCTTGATGTATTGGACTGGTGCCGGATTGATATCAGATGCGATAAAAAAGGAAATCCTTATGTTTTGGAAATCAACTCACCACCTGGAATTATACCTCCTGAAGTGTCAACTGCTTCTTATTTTCCTTTGGTCGCTAGGAAAGCAGGGATCGAGTATGAAAATTTGCTGCTTAAAATTATTGAGACAGCGATAAAGAGATACGGATAGTGGTCGCTGAGGGATTCGAACCCCCAACCCTTTGAATGTAAATCAAATGCTCTAGCCATTGAGCTAAGCGACCTAATGATATTTTATCAAACTGATATAATATTAGTTATGCAACTTATTGATAAAGTTATTACTATTAGTCAACTGAAAGAAATGTCTTCTAGGATATTTGCTGGTTTGGTAAAAGCCGTGGTTGATATTGAAAAAGAGACAATGGTTATTGATGGGGAAATGCATGCCGACGAAGAGAGATATTTATTAGATAGCGGATCAAAACAAGACGATCTTTGGGGGATTAATCTTTACCCTGATCAAAAAAATGATGATTTTATTGAATTTGATTCAATTATTAATGTCAGGCCGAGATTAAATAATTTTTCTCGAGGGATTGAAGATGAAAAGATAAGGAAAAAAATAATTACTATTGTTAATAAATTAGTTAAAAAATGAACCTTTTTCATAAGAATTTAATTTCTCGCTGGAAAAAGTATTCTCTCCTTGAACAAATGGCCAATATCGGAGCCGAAGTAGGACGAACAATCAATTGGCGAAAAAAAGGTAATCAGGAAATAAGTAAAAATGCCTTTTATAGAGCGTTGGAGTTAATTGATTTTACCATCGATGATCCGAAAAACAAAAGTTCTCTCAAAGAAATTTTGCGTGTCAGGGAACTTCTGGTTGATTATTTTATGGGAGATAATATTTATAAGTCTTTCGACCAGTCTTGGGAAAAATATTTTTACCACTTTGCCTTAGCTGCCCGTAATCGTGCGGTCGGGAACGGATTCTAATGTGCACTCTGATGGAATCGAACCATCGGTCTGTTCTTTATCAGAGAACTGTTTTACCATTAAACTAAAAGTGCAGATTATTAATAAATAATTGTTATAATTATTATAACATATAAATATGATCTATTTTTCAGAGATCTACCGGAAAAATGTTGTTACCGAAGATGGAATTTATGTAGGAAAGTTAGAGGATTTTATTTTTTTAGTAACAGAAAATCCTTTAGTAACAAAGTTTGTTATTCGCAATAAAACTGGTCAAAAGCTTATTGTCCCGATTGATTATTTAAAAAAGATTAACAGTAGTTTCATCATTGAAAAAGATTTCTTGACTTCTTATCTTGAAGAAAACGAACTTTATTTAGTGAAAAATCTTCTTGACAAACAGATCATCGACCTTAAAGGAGATAAAATCGTTCGCGTCAATGATGTCGTCCTCCAAGAAAAAGATAAAATCTATATTGCCGGAGTAGATATAGGAATTTTAGGAATGGTAAGAAGAATTAGATTATGGACCGATTATATATATAAATTTATCAGATTCTTCAATATTAAACTGACTTCAAATTTTTTATCTTGGGCTGATATTCAGCCATTAGAGTTGATTCGAGGACAGGTAAAACTGAAAAAAAAAGAAGAGAAGTTGGAAAGAATCAGGCCAGAAGATTTGGCGGATTATCTTGAAAGAACCAATGTTTTAAATGCGAGGAAGTTTTTAAGAATGCTCGATACGGAAAAAGCAGCCGAGGTAATCAGTAATTTGAATATTAACTATCAAACTGCTTTATTTAAACAGTTTAAGCCAGAAAATGCCGCCAGACTAATAAATTACATTGATCCTGACGAAGCAGTTGATGTTTTACTAACTCTACCGGCAAAAAGAAGAGAAGAAATAATCAATTTTCTCAAAGATAACACAAAAAAAAAAGTTCTTCATTTATTAAATCTATCTAAAACTCCGATTGGACAGTTAATTACTACCGAGTATTTGACCATAGAATCAAATGCCTTAGTAAAAGATCTTATTAATAAGATAAAAAAAGAAACAGTTGATTATTCAACTTTTGACTATGTTTATGTAATCAACAAAGAAGAACAGTTAGTGGGAGTACTTTCCCTTCATGATATGTTATTACAAGATTTTGATATGCCAATTTATAAATTTATGACACAAAATGTCGTCATCGCTCATCTGACAACGCCAGAAGAAATAGTCGCTAAGAAAATGTTGAAATATAGACTTTATGCCCTACCAGTTATTGATGATAGAAAACTTATTTTAGGAATTATTACTTTAGATGATGTGAGCGCTTGTTTATTAAAAAAATTTCATTAACAATGAGAAAAATGAAGGTAGAGATTCTTTCTTAAAATTTAGTCTAGTAAACGGGTTAGGAAAAAGAAAAAAAAGAAAGGAGGTGATCCAACCGCTTCTTCCAAAACGGTTACCTTGTTACGACTTAACCCCCATCGCCGAAATTATCCTCCCCCGATTAAATCGGGGTTCAGATGATCTCAACTTTGTTGGCTTGACGGGCGGTGTGTGCAAGAGGCAAGAACGTATTCACCGCGGCAATGCTGATCCGCGATTACTACCAATTCCGCGTTCATGAGGTCGGGTTGCAGACCTCAATCCCCACTGAGAGAAATTTTCAGAGATTTGCTTACAGTTACCTGCTAGCAAAGCTCGTTGTCATTTCTCATTGTAACATGTGTGTAGCCCAGGACATAAGGACCATGCTGACTTGACGTCTGCCTTACCTTCCTTCCCGACGAAACGTCGGGGCAGTCTCTTGTGAAATATATAACACAAGACAAGGGTTGCGTTCGTTGTCCCACTTAAGGGTACTCCTCACGGAACGAACTGACGACAGCCATGCAGCACCTGTGCTATCATCCTTGCGGATTTCTTACTATTTCTAGCAAGATAAACGATAGCATGTCAAACCCTGGTGAGGTTTTTCGGTTCGTGTCGAATTGAACCACATGTTCCACTGGTTGTGTGCCTCCCCGCCAATTCCTTTGAGTTTCAACCTTGCGGCCGTACTCCCCAGGTGGTCTGCTTAACGGGTTGCCTTCGCTACACCCTCCCCGACTAAGTCGGAGGAAGTGCGGCTAGCAGACATACGTTTAGGGCTAGGACTACGCAGGTCTCTAATCTGCTTCGCTCCCCTAGCTTTCGTGCCTCAGTGTCAATAAACTTTTAGAGAATCGCCTTCGCCACTGGTGTTCCCCAGGGTATCAACGCATTTCACTACTCCTCCCTGAGTTCCATTCTCCCTAAAGTAAATTCAAGTTCGATAGTATCTTATCCTTTTCTTTGGTTTAGCCGAAGAATTTAAAATAGGACTTATCGGACCACCTACGCGACCTTTTACACCCAGTAAAACCGGATAACGTTTGGGGCCCACGTATTACCGACGCTTCTGGCACGCAGTTAGCGGCCCCTTTCTAGTAGGGTACAATCAGTCCCGCTAAGCGGGATTTTTTCCCCTACCACAGTAGTTTACATTCGTTAGAACTTATTCCTACACGCGGCGTCGCGCGGTCAGGCTTTCGCCCATTGCCGACTATTCCTGATTGCTGCCTCCCGTAGGAGTGAGGGCCGTGTCTCAGTCCCTCTCTGGCTGACCATCCTCTCAGACCAGCTACCCGTCATAGGCTTGGTGAGCCGTTACCTCACCAACTACCGTGATAGGCCGCAGGCCCATCCCTAAGCAAATAGTTACATCCTTTACTCCAACAAAAAGTCGGAGACTATAGAGTATTATCTCTTCTTTCGAAAAGCTATCCCCTACTTAGGGGTAGGTTCCTACGTGTTACTCAGCCGTCCGCCACTCCCACCTTGCGGTGGGGCGTTCGACTTGCATATCTCAAGCACGCCGCCAACGTTCATCCTGAGCCAGGATCAAACTCTTAAAAAAAGTTTGCCCCGCCATTGCGGGGTACAATCCTAACCCGATTACTATACTAAATTGATTTAAATTGGCAAAGAAAAACTACCTGAATTTTCAAAGTGCAAAAAATCTATACTCAAAAAATTGAGCAGATTAAATTCTATATGAATGGTTTCTAAAATGCAACCTTAAATATTGTTTTCTAGTTCAATGAAGTTTGTTTCTACTTTAAGTTTTTCTTTGATGAGTTTTTCCAACGCCAGTATCCCAAACCTTTCCGTATGATAATGTCCGCCGGCCAGGTAATTGATTTTTACTTCGCGGAATATCTCCCTGATCCATTCAGAGTTTTCTCCGGTTATAAATAGATCAACTTTATTATCAATTAGATATTGGATGTCAGAAGGCAACGGCGTCCCTCTTCCTGAAATTGCCACTACCCGATTAATATTTTTCGGACCAAAATCATACAAGATCATTGCCGGACTTAATTTTGGTTTTAATTTATCAATGATTTCCGTTAACGAAACATTATTTAGTTTTCCAAAATATCCCCAGGGATCGCCTTTGTGCAAAAAAGGTTTTTCCACTTCCCCACCGATTTCTTTAATGATCAAAACATTATGACCGAATTTTGGATGACTGTCCAGCAAAAAATGATAGCCAAAAAAAGATAGATTATTTTTCACTAAATATGAATACCGGTCTTGGAAAAGTTGGTCATACTTGACACCGACTGGAAAATTAAAGGCATGATGAACAATCAAAGCCTGACAACGAGTTTTAACTGCTTTTTTAAAAACCTCCCAAGAAGCCGAGACGGCCAGACCGACTTTAACAATCTTTTTCTCACCTTTATAGACCAAGCCGTTAGCCATATAAAGATCAATCCTGCCTAAGTCAAAAAATCGCTCATAGACAAGAGCTTGATTAAGAAAGTCTCTCAGTTTTTGAAAAGTGATCATAAGATTTTAAGACCGATTAATAATTAATTTAGAAAAGTTCTCCTCATTTTTAGTTATTTTCATTATACCGGTAATCGTTGCCAAATCAGGATTTTCGGCAATAATCGTCTTGATTTTTATTTCATTAGCAATAAACTTGTCAATTCCTTTTATATTGGCTAAACCACCGGTCAAGATAATGCCGTTTTGAAGAATCTCATCAACCACTTCAGGCGGTGATGATTCAATCAACTCTTTAATTGCGTCAACTAACTGATTAAAATTGACAAGGAGAGACTCTTTGATATCGCTGGTTTTGATTTTTACTGATTTGGGAAGGCCAGTCTCAAGCGACTTGCCTCTGATGGTTAAGATTTTTTCTTCGTCGGAAAAGTTAAGAAGAGTTATTTTTAGCTCTTCACAGGTGGCTTCACCCAAAATTAAACCGTACTTAAGATAGAGATAGTTATAGATGATTTTATTCATTGCATCAGCGGCGTTTTTCAGAGTTTTTTGAGCGATGATCCCTCCTGAGCCGACGATTGTCAGTTCAAACAGACCGCCACCTAAATCAGCGATCAGGTAGGGTTGGTGGGAAAAGATATTGATGCCGCAGCCAGTCGCCGTGGCTAAGGGTTTTTCAATCAGATAAACCTGGGCCATCCCGGCTTTCAAAAGGGCTTCCTCAACGGCTTTTTGTTCTATCTCGGTGGCAATAGAAGGGGTGATGGCGACCGCAGTCAAAAGAGGTTTTACCAGTTGTTTTGAAAAATACAGATAGACCGATCTTTCTAAGAATTTTTTTAAAAGAACCACTTCGGCATCGAAATCAGAGATAACACCAGCGATAATCGGTCTAACAATTTTTATAAAATCAGGTGTTTTTCCGATTATAGTCTTTGCCTCGGCGCCAAAAAAAAGATAGTCTTTGATTTTATTGTTAAGAGCCAAAAACGACGGTTCTTTTAAGATGATTCCTTTATCTTTAATAGCGATTTTAGTGATAGATGTTCCTAAATCAAAATAAATTTCAAAATTAGTAAAAAAAGGTAGCTTGATTTTTCTTAGATAATCAATTAGATTTATCTTCATGATTAATAAAATTCTTCAATTTTTATATTGTTTGCTTTTTTTGTTAACTCCTCTGATAATGTTACCCAATACCTCAGAGCTCTTCGAATTTAACAAAATGCTTTTTATTTATCTAATTACAGTTCTGATCGCTTTTTTTTGGCTGCTAAAAATGATTTTTGCCAAAAAAATTATTTTTAATAAAACGCCTCTTGACGCGGCTATTTTTCTCTTTCTTCTTTCACAAGTGCTTTCGACGGTTTTTTCCATTGACCGCCATACTTCCCTTTTTGGTTATTATGGTCGCTTTAACGGTGGTCTTCTCTCTATTTTAAGTTATATCATACTTTTTTACGGTTTTGTTTCCAATCAGGTTGATTTTAAAAAAATATTAAAAATTTCTCTTCTTAGTTCAATTCTCGTGATTTTATGGGGTTTGCCAGGTAAGTTTGGTCACGACTTGACCTGCCTAATTTTTATGAAGCGGTTTGATAATCTATGTTGGTCAACAGAAACCAATGTTTTTAATCCGGCCGAAAGGATGTTTTCTACTTTAGGTCAGCCTAACTGGCTGGGTGCCTATTTAGCAATAAACTTTTTCATCGGAATATACTTCCTTATTAATCAATATCAAATATCAAAAATCAAAAATATTTATTTACCAGCTATTTATTTATTATTAAATTTTTTAACAATTCTTTTTACTAAGTCCCGTTCGGCATTAATATCAGTCGTTATTGGTTTATTAATTTTTTTTGTTTACCGTTATTTTTCTTTAATAAAAAAAATCCTCATAAAGTATAAGTTTTTTTTGCTTTTAATTTGTATTATATTTCTATTTTCTATCTTCTATTTTCGTAACTATTTTCCAATTTCCAACAACCACTCTCCAACTTCTAATCCAAGCGTTACCGAGTCCCTAGATATCCGGAAAATCGTCTGGAAGGGCGCCATTGATTTGGGACGTAAATATCCATTGTTTGGTACCGGAGTGGAAACTTTTGCCTATAGTTATTATTTTGTCAGACCAAAAGAACACAATCTTACTTCTGAGTGGGACTTTATTTATAACAAAGCGCATAACGAATACTTAAACTATTTAGCGACTACTGGATTTATTGGGATAGGAAGCTATTTATTATTAATATTTTCATTTATTTATTATTCATTGAAAATTTCAAATTTCAAATTTCAAATTTTAAATCAATTTCAAAATCCAAAATATCCATTTCTTCTTCTTGCTTGGTTAACGATTTTGATCACTAATTTCTTCGGCTTCTCAACAACGACGATTAATTTATTTTTCTATTTGATTCCAGCATTCATTGTGTCATTGCGAGGAACGAGCGAAGCGAGTGACGAAGCAATCTCTTCTAAAAACTTAAATGTTTACCAATGGGGAGTTTTATTTCTTCTCCTATCCTCTACTCTCTATCTTCTCTTTTCTATTTCTATCTATTGGTTAGCCGATAGTTATTATGCCAAAGCTCTTCAATATCTTAATCCTCAATCCAATTCCTACCAGCAGGCTGTTTATGATTTGGAGCGTGCCTACAGTTTGAGAAAAGAACCGGTTTATGCGGATAGATTATCGACCGCTTTAGCCTATCTCTCGGTTCTCGCTTCTTATCAAAAAGAAAAAGAAATTGCCAAAAAATTGGTAACGACCAGCCAGTATTACAACGAAATGAGTTTAAAATCTTCGCCAGCTAATATTTTATACTGGAAAACTAAAGTAAAAAATCAACTTTTATTTTATCAATCTACTTTAGATAAGAAAGAATTGCATAAAGGAATAGAATCCTTAAATCAAGCAGTAAAACTTTCTCCTAATGACCCAAAGCTATTTTATTATCTGTCATTTTTTTACCAAACATTAGTTTTAGAAGATCAGGCGCTAAGAAACATCAATAGATCAATAGAGTTGAAACCTAATTATCAGGAAGCGATAGATTTTAAAACTGAGCTTTTAAAAAAGGTTAAGGATTGACATTAGGACTAGAGATACCCCAGATACAGACGACTGTTCCGCCGGCTTGATTTTTACAGTTGCCGCAAGTCAGCGAATAACCAGATGATTCGTAAGGAAGGATTTGTTGATCATTTTCTAAACAAGCGAACAGCTTATAATCCGTCCCATCAGCAGAAAGATATTCGTAATTTTTACCTGATATGGGATCATTAGGGACTTTTTGCATATAAACTTTATCAGATGCACCACAAGGGTTATTCTCACAAAGCTTGCCTCCAAAAGTCAAACCAGCCGTAACAGGATAAGCCTTTTTATCTTCATAGTACATCTCAAGCGCTCGTTGAATCTGTTCCAAGTCTCCTTTTCTTCTCGCGTCACGGCCTTTTTTAAGAGAGGTGAAAAAATTTCCGATAATTAAAGTAGCTAAAACACCCAAGATAATAATAACAAGAAGAAGTTCAATTAAGGTAAAAGCTTTTCTGTTCATTGACTTATTTTACACACCAGAGACAAGTATTTGTTGTTGGGTCACCGGTATTTACACACGTGTCAGCACCATCAGTTGGGCTAAACTTAGTATTAGGATCATTTGTAAAAGACTTAGCTGTCGGTTTATAGCACACCTGAACAGTCGCGGCACTATTAGAGCCAAAGACAACGATTTTAGTCAATGTTGCTGTACCTGCCAAAGTAGCAAAATCAGTTTTTAGTTCACCCGAAGTAACGATGTTAGCTATAGTATTTGTCATTGTATTAGCTGTAGTAGCGGTAACAACATCCGCTAAACCATCTTCAAACGTGTCACAGGCAGCATCGGCACACCATGGCATTTGATTTTTTATTGCATAATATCTTATTACTGCGCCTTGTATTTCTGAAACCGTATTTCTTACTCCAGTATCAGTCCCCTTTTTTAGCTGTTCAAAAGGATCAAGGGCGGCAAGAAGACCAACTGCTAAAGCACCAAGAAGAGCAATAACAATTAAAAGTTCGATAAGAGTAAAACCTTTGAATTTACGCATATAATCTAAATATAAACTATCTCTTTTCCATTTGTCAAGGGGTAAAGTAGAGCGAAGCTCACTTTACCCCGCAGACTCCGTAGACTCGCCCCTCGGAGGCGTGGACGTTATTATTGTTTTCTGAACATTTTTTTGATATTATTTACAGATATGGCCCCTTTACCAAAGAGAAAGCATTCAACTAGGAGAAAAGGTAAGCGTTTAGCTTCGAGAGTCAAGTCGTTTCCTAATCTTGTTATTTGTACTAATTGTGGAAAAACTAAGTTGCCTCATAGAATTTGTAAATATTGTAATAAATAAATCCAAAGTTCAAAATTCAAATGACAAATCAAGTTCAAAATCCAAAATCTAAATTTTTGAACTTTGAGCTTTGGGCTTGATTTTAAATTGGGATTTTGTCATTTGGATTTAATTCATGGATATCCGTCATCAAGAAAGAATTAGTATTGTCCAGGAGCTGTTTGCCTTTTTTTTTAACAAAAAAACTAAGCTTTCGGAAAAAACCAAGAAAATTTTAGAAAATCAAGATAAGATTAACTTATTAATCGAAAAAAACGCTCCCAAATTTCCCTTAGAAAAAATTGCTAAAATAGATTTAGCGATATTAACTTTAGCCGTTTTTGAGTTAATTTTAGAAAAAAAGCAACCGCCAAAAGTCATTATTAACGAAGCGGTAGAAATTGCTAAGGAATTCGGCGGTGATAAGTCATACGCGTTTATTAATGCAGTGTTAGGGAAAATCTATGTCAAATAAATACAAATCTTTAGAATTGAAAATAGAGGTTAAGTTCAAGGATCAATCTTTACTTGAAAACGTCTTTATTCATCGTTCTTATCTTAATGAGCATAAAAAATTACATCTGGCTTCTAACGAACGACTAGAATTTTTAGGCGACAGTGTTTTATCTTTAATTACCTCCGTTTATCTATTTAGAAACTTCCCCTATCTTAAAGAAGGTGACTATACCGAGATAAAAAGTGCCATTGTCAAAACAGAAAGTTTAGCGGAAGCTGCTTTAGCGATCGGTTTAAATAATTACCTATTACTTTCTAAGGGTGAGGAAAAAAGCGGTGGTAAAACCAATAAAAATATTTTAGCTGACTGTTTTGAAGCCTTAATTGCGGCTATTTTTCTTGATCAAAGTTTTGAAAAGGCTTATGCCTTTGTCAGCAACTTTTTATTTAGACATAAACTTAGCTATTTATTAGAAAATAATCTTTATCTTTCCTATAAAAGTAGGCTGCAGGAAATCATCCAGGCTAAATATAAAAAGACTCCTCTTTACACCGTTCTTGAAGAGAAAGGCCCGGAGCATAAAAGAATCTTCAAAGTCGGTGTTTCTTTTAACAATAAAAAGTTGGGAGAAGGAGTGGCCGCCTCAAAAAAAGAAGCTGAGGAAAAAGCCGCTAAAAAAGCTTTTGAAAATATTAGTTCGCTGTGATATATTAATAAACTTATGAGCGTAGCTATAAAACTTTATCGAAAGGGTAAAAAACATCATCCTTTTTACCGGATTGTTGTTTCTCCTAAAAGATATAAAGCTAATGGAAAATATTTAGAACAGATAGGTACTTATGACCCAATGACTAATCCTTCGACGATTAAAATTGATCAAGAAAGGTTAGATTATTGGTTGTCCAAAGGCGCCAAACCCACCGAAGGCTTCTCCAAACTTCTTAAAAGGGGTTAGTTTTTTTTTGGTAGTTAATATCGTAGCTCTCTTCATTTGATACTTCGCCAAAATTGAAGCTGACTATTTTCTTGAGACTGGATATTTTTTCAAAGATATTTTCATTGACTTTGACATTAGTTTGGCTATTATAAGTAATTTTTTTATTATAAAAAGTAAGATTGATTCCGATTAAGTTAGGTATTTGTGGACTCAAGGAGACCTTCTCCGCCGTAATCAAGCGGCCGCCGGCAAAATTATAGGTCTCCAAAAAATTCATAAACGAGTTGGTATCACCAATTCCGGAAACCAATAGTTTTAAACGATTTTTTGTCGAGGAGGATAAGTTGATGTTGTAGGAAACAATGTTAAAATTTGTTTTTTGAGAAAGATTTTCTAAAGCGTAGATAATAGAAAAATAATCTTCAACATTAGGGATTAATTGATTTAAAAAAGCGATGTCTTCGTCAAGATTCTCTTTTAATATTAATGGGTTATTTAATAGATTATATTTGGTTTGTAGGGCGTTAATATCACTAGTAAGACTTTTATTTTTAATCTCTAATATTAAAATTTTTCCTAAACCAATTTTTATAACCAGAAAGAAAAAAACAAAAATTAAGGCGAAACTGATAAGATAGACTAGGTTTTTATAAATTAATTGGTGCAGATAAGGTTTTATTCTACGCTTTTTCATAGATTAATATTAGTTTTAACTTGAATAAACTTCCCGACAAAACTTAGTTCATAGTTTTCTTTTTTATCGACTTCATTACCCAAGACAGAAAAACTTTTTAAGGAAATCTGCTCAAAATTTTTTAAAAAAATTGATGACTCAATAAATTTAAAAAAACTCATCATTTTAGGAAAATCACTAAAGGAAATGATAAAAGAGACATCTCGATTTTTACTGATATCAAACGATTTTAAGGTCGCCTCTTCCGAACTTTGTTTTAACGCCTGAGTCAAAAGTTGATAATAAGTTAAGGTAAAAACATCTTCCTTATAAAAATCAACTAAATCGTTATATTTCTGTTGAATATAGTACATTTTTACCTCGTCGCCTTGTTTTTCTTTCAACACCTCCAAAAGAGCTTTTTTTCGTTGATTAAGTTGATTAGTGGTCTGGTTTTTTTTATTGATAAGGAAAAAAAATATAAAAAAAGTGAGAAAAAAAACAATCATTAAACAATAAAAAAATAGTTTGAAATAGTAAAAAAATTTTTCATATTTTTGGTAATTATCACGATCTATAATTAAATTTATTTTTGACCTTTTCATCGTAAATTACCTCCTAAAGTTGAAAGGTAGATAATCAGTTCATTTTTTAAGGAATCGATTAAAGTATTTTTTTTAAGACAGTCGTAGGGATTAAGTGGTAATAGATTCATCTGGAGATGTTGAGACAGTAAATTAACTAGACCTGGAAAAAGAAAAATTTGATTGTATAAATAAAGATTAGTAACTTTTTTATTGACAAGAAATCTTTTAATTTCTTGAGCCATTTCTTTTAATAGAGGGGTAACAATAGTTTCAATCGGATAGCTATTATCACTCTTAGGATCAAATTGAGAGATTATTTCTTGGCTTTTTTTTTCTTCGGTATTGGCGTTGACTCGCACTTCTTTTAGAAAAAGGAGATAACCAATGGGAAAGTGATAAACTTCTTTCAAACTATAGTTTGGAGTGGAAAAATAAGACAAAGAAGCATTGTTCAAACCGAAATTTACCGTAACGATTCCAGAGTCGTCTTGAGCATAGTTTTTGCCAAATAAAGAGATAAATCTAGCACTGGCGCTCAGTTCATTTTCAATAAATTGAGGGACTAATCCGGCCATCTCTACCGTGGCTTGAACTTTCTCAACAATTTTTTTAGGAGCGGCCAGAATTAATATCAAAAGCTTATTTTCTTTTTTGTATTCTTCGATGATTTCGATATCAATATTAGTTTCCTCTATTGGCATAGGAATAAATTGATCAGCTTGATACTTAATAGCAGAAATCAACTCTTTTTCATTAAGATTAGGCATGGTTAAAATCTGACTGTAGGTAGAATTGGTAGGAATAATTACATTAACATTTTTGGTAAAGATTTTTGCGCTGATAATTAATTTTTTAATAATTTCTGCCTGATCTTGAATATTTTTTTCTGTCTCTGAAGAATAAAATAATTCAAGAGTTTCCGACTTTCCAATCGCATTGACCTCAATTAAATTATTATTGAGGCTTCCGTCAACGACTTTGGTAAATTTTTCTCCTATGTCAATGACAAAATAATTATTAGCCATAATCTATTAAATTCTAAATTCTAAGCACCAAATTCCAAATAAATCTTAAATAATAAATCACAAATTCTAAACAGTTTAGAATTTAAAAAATTGGAATTTATAATTTATTTGTAATTTAGGATTTAGTATTTAGGATTTTCAACCTTATTTTTAATATAGAATAATATTTCAACAATATCAACATCTTTTAGAAGTTTCTTAATTTAATCCTTGTTTGATAGTAAAGACTGGCGGCTTCTTCGGGACGGCTAGTGTTACAGCTACCGCTGCCATTATTAAAACAGATATCAAAAGAGAGGCTGACGGTCGCCGAGGAATAGTCAGCGGTTTTTTGACAGCCGATAGAAAAGTTATCAACAATGGTTTTTGAAGAGTTTAGAGATGAAATCAAAGCTGCTGATGACGATGATATGCTATCACTATCAAATACGAAGCCGAACCATTGATTATTATTATCTTGAAAATATAAACTGGTTGGAGAAGAAAATGTTTCTACTATCTGACAGACTTGATTATTCTCGCTGGGAGGAAGCGAGGAATGAATAGTAAAGGCTTTATCTCTTATTAAGTTAGATATAATATTTAGAGCATAGTCTCCTTCTCTTTTGACGGTTGTCAGGTGATAGACTTTTATCTGTTGACGAAGAAGGGTAAAGACAATGGCAAAAACTAAAGGAATGATTAAAGCAATAACGCCAATAGTGGCTAAAACCTCAATCAATGTAAACGACTTTCTCACAATTTTTAATTTTTCATTTTTCATTTTGAATTTTTCTATTCCCATAGTTTTAAAACAGTTTTTAAAGGAATACTCATTGATCGGCCTCTTTCTTGCCAAGAGACAGCGACTTGAACATCGACTTGCGTGATAGGTGTACCAGGTATTTTAGCGATCACTGCTTCTCTTTTAAAAATAGACGGTGTTCCGAAAAGGTCACTAAGATTGCAAGAACTGGCGGTGGCCCAATTAAGAGTTTTTAAACAATAGGTGGTTCCATTTCCAGCCGAGGTATCTTTAGCGACAAATTCCATCCAGTCTTCTTCTTTTTGTGACCGGATCCATTCCAAGCCTTCTTCGGCATAATGGCTGGCAATAACTTTATATTCATTAGTTTTTAACGTTGAGACTAAATAGGTAACGACGGAGATGGCAGCAATAAAAAAAAGAGTGAGAATGGTGACAAAAACTAGCACCTCAATTAAAGAGAAGGCTTTTTTCTTCTTCATGAATTTAGTATAACACTCTTGTCATATTTTTTAACATCCGGTTAAACTAGCAGAGATATCAACAATACAAATAGAAGATAAAAAAATATTAATACATTGGTTAATAGAAGAGTTTTTTAAGGTGATCGTATTGGTGGTGAGATTTATGCCAAAACCAGCTGGTGGAAAATTAAGGATGTTACCAGCACCAACAGTAATAGAGATATTAGAATTAACTGGGAATTGATAAGTAGATACGGTTTGATTATCGTCGCAAAGTCTGATTAACGAGTATTCATTAGCATTGATAGCTACTTGGAAACCGTTAAAATTAGCACAACTTTCATTGGTTTCCGAAGCAACTGCTTTTTTTTTTGCTAATTCTATTGTACTAGCGAGTTTTTTTGCTTCATTTTTTAAAGTTAACTGTCGAGTCTGTAAATTATAAGAAGGAAGAGTCAAACCGGCAAAAATAATAATTATTATTATGACAACAAGAAGTTCAATTAAAGTGAAACCGAATTTATTTCTCTCCATATGGTCCGAGACAGTAGGTGCAATTACTAGTGCATTGGGTTGTCAGTGATTGACAAGTTGTTGCCACTGTTTCTAAATGAGTAGCCACGGTGTAATCAGAGCCATCAGCACTGCTGTAATAATAGATGTAGGTTGGATTTTTCGGATCAGTCGGCAGGCTTTGAATATAGGTGACAGGGGTGGTTAGGACTGATAGATTACTCCAAGTCCCTACAGGATAGGTATCTTCATTGCTTCGGTACATCTCCAAAGCCGCTCTCACCTGTTCGAGATCGGTTTTTCTCTTGGCGTCTCGTGACTGTTTAGATAGTTGTTGATAACTGACTATCGCGCCGGAAGCTAATAAACCAATAATCGTCGCTACCACCAAAATTTCAATGAGAGTAAAACCCTTAAGACTTTTTTTCATAAATTATTGAAGCTGAGAAATAGTAAATGTGTTTCCGTCTTCCAAAGTGATTGAAACTGAATAATCTGTATCCGAAGTGCTAACAGTGTAAGTTTTTGTTGTTGGATCGGTAATCGTCAGATCAGGACTATCTGCCGAAGGACAGTCTTCACTAATAGAAGTTGTTCCATTTCCTGTTATCGTCGGATAAGAATAACTATTGACAGAATAGCATTGTTCCATCGCGTTTTGAAAGGATTTTAAATCTCCTTTTCTTCTCGCGTCCCTGGCTTTTTTCTGGGCGGTTGAGTAAGAACTGGTTCCCAAGCTAACCAAAATGGCAATAATGCCGATAACAACAAGCATTTCTAAAAGGGTGAAACTCTTCTTAATTTGAAATTTGAAATTTGAAATTTTCATTGAAATATAAATTTTTTAATTATTTAATTTTTAAACATTTGATATTCATTTCAAATTGAAAACTGAAAATTGAAAATTTTTATGGTTGTATTACATTATAGCACTTCCCGCTTGTACAACTGCCGCAAACGCTACAGTTTGTCGATCCATCCGGATCAGCGCTGTTTTCCAAACAAACACAAAGTTCGTATTCTAAACTTCCTTTGTTATCAAAATAATAATTATTAGCGCTAACCGGGTCCTGGGGAATTTTATTCATATAAATAGTTGAACCAGCTAGACAACTATCAGCTACTCCTCCTTGATACCAGCATTTACCTTTATTAGTATTAGTCGCAAAAAAACCATCAGCAGGATAATCTGGTGGAGTTTGATCTTGCTTATACATCTCCAGGGCTTTTTGTATCTGTCTTAGGTCAGACTTTCTTTGACTGTCGCGAGCACGTTCGCGAGCAGCCATATAGTTAGGAAGAAGAAGGGCGGATAACATGCCAATAATAGCAATGACAACGAGAAGCTCTATTAATGTAAATCCTTTCTTCATAAATTAGTTTATAAAGTTTCTAAACAAACTTTCTAACTTTATGAACTTATTTTATCGTATACATTTTTTCAACAAAAATCAAGACTTTTTGAGCCCCTTCCACCTCCGAGGTGTAAGAAGGCTAAAAATTACTCTAAAACCAGTTTTTTTATTATTTTTAGTTTTCTTTGATAGTTAATTTGATTTTCGACAAATTTTTGATAAAGCTTTGGATTTCTTATTGAAATTTCTGTTAAATAGTTTTTTAAGATATTTTTGTTTAGATAGGTATTATAAGAAGAGAATTTCCAATCTTCAGGTTTATCTACTAAATAATTTGTTACAGGATTAAGATGAATGTAACGTGAAACATGAAGAAGTTGTTCGTTGTTTACAATTCTAATCGATTTAAATTCCGACTGCCACAATGGTCCTTTACGATCTGTTTTAAGATCAAAATAACGAGTATAACTGTTTTCAACCGTCCCGATATATTTAGAAAATAAACCGCTTATCAGAATTTTTACTAATAAATGATAGTGGTCAGGCATTATGCAATAAGCAAGAAATTTTACAATTGGATTATTTCTTTTTATCGGAATTAATTGTTGATATATATATTTATTGTATTTTAAAGCATTAGAAAACTTTCTTTCAGTTTTAATATTATTATAGAAATCTAATGCTTGAATGAACCTTTGAGCATTTTCAGAAAACGAAAATATCCCAAAATTAGCAATACTTTTGTTACATATATGATAAATTTCATTTGTAGAAAATTTTTCTATTCTTCTCATTTAATTATTTTTACAGAAGATATTTTTCTTGTCTATGGACTATAGTCTACAAAATAGGTAGATTATACTATTATAACAATATAAAATTTTTCAAATGCATCACTTCCACCTCCGAGGTGGATTGAGGCTAAAATTCAGTCATTTAGAATAAATTTTTCCAATAAAAATCAATAAGTTATCAATAGTAAGTTGAGGGTTTAAGTTATTTTTTTCCAAAAGATACTTTAACTTAAGAGTCTTTTTTAGAATTACAGCCGCTTTATTATCAAAAAGCAATCTTTCCTTAAAATAAATAATTATTTTTTCTAGAAGATTGACAGCTTCTTCTCGGTTAACTATCCTAAACTGTTTTTCTCCGCCGACTATTTTTTCTAAAAGATTTTTAATTAGAGAAGCAATTTTTTTGTCGCTTTTTTTTGAAAGATTGATAATTTTTGTTCGCGAAACAATAGTTGGGATCAGATTATTAGCATTATCAGTGGTTAAAATAAATAAAACCCTCGGAGGAGGTTCTTCAAGAATCTTTAAAAAAGAGTTCTGCGCCTCAAGCGAAGAAAGATGAAAGTCCTTTAGTAAATATATTCTTCTTGCGGGATTGCTTATGTTGACATTCTTAATAATTTCTCTAATTTGGCTAATCGAATACTGTTTATTTTCAGGAACAATTTCAAAAAAAAGATCCTCTTTCTTTAAAACCTTGTCTTTTAGATATTCATCAATGGCTTTTTCGTTATCAGATATCAAGAGTTGCGAAATCATAAAATAATTGTATTGTATTTCTTCACAGATTTCTTATATATTTAATATTATGGATGTTAACCCAAAAAATTTGCTTAATCAGTTGGTGACTAATGGGCAGCTGTCAAAAAGCGAAGCCGAGCGGATTGAAGTAGAAAGTTTGAAGAAAAACATTGATATTAAAGACTATTTATTTAAATATTCAAGTCTGCCGAGGATAGAGATAATTAAAGCGATTGCCCAGGTTTTAGCCGTGCCTTATGTTGATCTCACTCTTTCTCCGATTGACTCTCAGGCTGTCGGTCTCATCTCCGAGTCGATCGCGAAAAATTATCGCATCCTTCCCTATTCATACGATCTGAAAGAGTCGACAATTTTAGTCGCCACCATCAATCCTTTTGACACTACTCTAATTGATTTTTTGGAGCAGAAAACTAGTAAAAAAATCATTCCCGCTCTCGCTGACGAAGAACAGATCGATAAGATGATTGAATCAGCCTATAATCAAGGTTTATCACCAGAGGTAAAGGATGCCTTAAAAGAGTATCAAGGACCTGGTATTAAAAAGAAAAAAGATACTCAGTTGGTCGTTCACGAAGCACCAATTGCCAAAATTGTTTCTACTATATTAGAGTTTGCTATCAAAAGCCGCGCTTCAGATATTCATATTGAACCAGAAGAAGAAAGAACCAAAGTTAGATATAGAATTGATGGAATTCTTCATGAAAAACTATCACTACCGAAGTCAATTCATGAGGCCTTGATCTCTCGCATAAAAATATTATCAGAGATGAAAATTGATGAAAAAAGACTACCCCAAGATGGCCGTTTTACTTATAAAGTGGTTGAAGAAGAAGTTGATTTAAGGGTATCGACTCTGCCGACCGTTAATGGTGAAAAAGTCGTCATGAGACTGTTAAAAAAAACTGGAGGCATTCCTAACTTGGTTGATCTTGGGCTGACTGGACCTCAACTTAAGGATCTTGAGGAATCTATCTTAAAACCTTATGGAATTATTTTAATTACCGGTCCGACAGGGAGTGGAAAAACGACCACTCTCTATTCTATTCTCTCTAAGCTTAACAAGCCGACAGTTAATATCTCTACTTTAGAAGATCCGGTTGAGTATCAGATAGCGGGTATCAATCAGGTCCAGATTAACCCTCAAGCCGGCCTCACCTTCGCTAATGGTCTAAGAAGTTTTTTACGTCAAGACCCAAATATTATTTTGGTTGGTGAGATCCGTGATAAGGAAACCACCCAGTTAGCGATTCAAGCGGCTTTGACTGGTCATCTGGTTTTTTCCACCCTTCATACCAATGACGCGGCTACCGCTATTCCTCGTCTGATAGATCTAGGAGCCGAACCATTTTTAATTGCCTCGGTTTTGACCGTGTCGGTTGCTCAAAGAATTTCCCGACGGATTTGCACCTACTGTAAATCTTATTATGAGCCTCCTTCTCAGGTTCAAGAAAATATTAAAACTGTTTTAGGGCCTCTTTTACCTAGAATTTATCAGACAAAACCGATAAAAATTGCCAAAGGTAATGGTTGCTCTCAATGTGATCAAACTGGTTATCTTGGTCGGATCGCTATTTTCGAGGTGATAAAGATAACCTCGGCGATCAACCGAATGATCCTCAAGCAAGAAGCGGCTAAAGATATTCAAGAACAGGCGATTAAAGAAGGTATGATTATGATGAAACAGGATGGTTATTTAAAAATTTTAGATGGAACAACGACGATTGAAGAAGTATTAAGAGTGGCGGAAACCTAAAATATGGACTTAAATAAACTTTTCCAACTGGTGATTGATAAAAACGCTTCTGATCTTCATTTAATTCCCGGGTATTACCCGACGATTAGAGTCGGTGGCGAGATTTATTCGTTGACTACCCTATCGATAATTGACCCGGACTTAACTCAACAGATGGTTTTTTCTATCTTATCCGAGGAACAAAAAGAAAATTTATTAGCAAATCGAGAGATTGATTTTGCTTATAGTTATAACAATAACCGATTTAGGATTAACGCCTATTTTGCTCAAGGAGGTATCTGCGCCAGTTTTAGACTGATCATCTCTAAAATTCGTACTTTAGAAGATCTGCTGATACCGGCTTTTATCAGACAAGTAGTTGACTATCGTCAGGGACTGGTGCTTTTAACCGGACCAACTGGAGAAGGAAAGTCAACCACTTTAGCGGCCCTGATTAACGAAATCAATAATAAGTATGCCAAACATATCTTGACAGTTGAGGATCCGATAGAATATATCTATCCTAAGTCAAAATCAATTGTTTCTCAGCGCGAACTTCATCAAGATACCCATTCCTGGACAGTGGCTTTAAAATCAGCTCTTCGCGAAGACCCTGATGTTATTTTAGTAGGAGAGATGCGTGACTATGACACTATTTCTTTAGTTTTAACAGCAGCAGAAACCGGACATCTGGTTTTTTCTACTCTTCACACCAACTCAGCTCCAGAATCTATTGACCGGATTATTGATGTTTTTTCACCGCATCAGCAGAACCAAGTAAAAAATCAACTATCAATAGTATTAAAGATGATCGTTTCTCAGAGACTGCTGCCAAAAAATAACAGCACTGACAGAGTGCCGGCTGTCGAGATCTTAGTTAATTCGGGAGCAGTGGCGGCCACGATTCGTGAAGGTAAGACTTACCTGATAGATAATATCTTAGAGACGAGTGAAAAAGACGGCTGTCTTCTTTTCGAAAAACATCTGGTAAGTTTATATCATGCGGGATTAATCTCTAAAGAGACCGCTTTCTCTTATGCGATAAGACCTAAAGAGTTAGAAAACTTTATAAAAAAGGGAAAAATTTAACATGTTATATCAATATCGGGCTTTAAAAGACAGTATACAAGTTAAGAAAAGAATAGAAGCATCTTCAGAAAAGGCAGTCGTTGACTATTTAAAAAAAAACGGCTATTTTCCTATTTCCATATCTCCTGTTAAAGAAGAAGTTTCTACTTTCACTCTTTTAACTCAAAAAATTAGTTTCAACGACATAGTTGATTTTACCCGTCAGATAGCGATTATGTTGAACGCAGGCTTGACTCTTATTGACGCTCTTGACATTTTATTAAAACAGATTACCAAACCGGTTCTTAGAAAGATGATTTCAGAAATAGACAGTTCAATCAAAGGAGGAAATTCTTTTTCTTCGGCGTTAAAAAAATATCCCAATAATTTTCCTACCATATATATTTCCTTGGTTAAGTCTGGCGAGGCCTCAGGAAAGTTAGGGCAGATTTTATTAAGGCTGGCTGATAATCTGGAAAAACAAAGAGAGTTTAAAGGAAAACTTAAAGGTGCATTGATCTATCCGATTATGGTTGTCATTGCCATGATTGCGGTTATGTTTATTATGGTCACCTTTGTTATTCCCAAACTTTTGAACCTTTATAAAGACTTTAATGTAACCTTGCCGATAACGACGCAAATTTTAATCAAAATCTCTGATTTTTCTTCCCATTTTTGGCCCTTAATTATATTAGGCAGTTTTGCAACCGTCTATTTAATTAAAAAATATCTTTCTTCGAAAGTTGGCAAGGAAAACTTTGATCAACTGATTTTAAAGGTGCCAGTTTTTGGAAAGATTATCCAGGTTTCATCTTTAGTTGAAGCCACTCAAACTCTCTCTATCCTCTTAAGTGCTGGCATCTCAATTATTGATGGATTAAACATCATTATCGAATTAACAGGAAATACTGTCTATCAAAAGGCTTTTCTTAATATTTCAAAGAAAGTGGAAAAAGGTCAGTTTTTTGGTGCTTCCTTGGATCAAGAAGGGATTTTTCCGCCGATTTTAGTTCAGATGAGTCAGGTGGGAGAACAGACAGGTAATCTTGATGATACCCTGCTTCGGCTATCAAAATATTTTGAGATGGAATCAGAGATGGCGACCAAGACGATGACGACGATGATTGAACCTTTAATCCTTATTTTTTTGGCGTTGGGAGTCGGGTTTTTAGTGATGTCCGTCATTACGCCGATTTACAATCTGACATCATCGTTTCAATAAAAAAGTCAATTGTACTTTTTCCTTTTGCCTTTTGAATTTTGACTTAATTTTGAGCGATATTTCCTCGTCTATACTTCTCTACCCTTTCCTTTAACAATTTAAATTGATTAATATCATAGTGTTTCTCAAAATACTCTACGGCTTTTTTTGTTTTTTCGATCAAGGGATAATCAGATAGCGAGGCGATTTTCAAATCAAGATAGCCATGCTGTTTGATTCCATATATATTTCCTGGACCTCTTATTTTAAGATCTTCCTCAGCCAGTTTATTACCATCATTGGTTTTAGCAAAAAACCTTAACCTCCCTAATATCCCTAAGTCTTCTTTTTCGCTGAAAAGAAAACAATAAGACTGTCTATTACTTCTTCCCACCCGACCACGCAGCTGGTGTAATTGAGCTAAGCCAAAACGCTCGGCAGCTTCGATTAGCATTATTGTTGCGTTTGGTACATCGACACCGACTTCAACAACAGGAGTTGTTACCAAAATATCAAGACTTCTGTTTTTAAAAGCAGTCATAATGGCGTTTTTTTCCTTTGATTTCATCTTTCCGTGTAAAAGTCCGAGTTTAAAAACAGAAAATATTTTTTTTAGGTTTTCAAATTCAATCTTTGCTGCCTTAACCGACTTCATCGTTTCAATTTCTGATTCCTCAATCAAAGGGCAAACAATGAAAACTTGAGAGATTTGAGATTTTATCCATTGATAACAAGACTGTCTTTTTGCTTTTGGAACAAAAAAGGTCTTTACCGCTAGCCGTCCAACAGGCATCTCGTCAATTATAGAAAGGTCAAGTTCACCGTATAGAGTCAAAGCAACTGTTCTTGGGATTGGTGTGGCAGTCATCGTCAGTAGATGTGGGTTTAAGCCTTTATTTTTAAGCTCAGCTCTTTGAGCCACGCCAAAACGATGCTGTTCGTCGATGATGACAAGGCCGACTCTGTTAAAATTTCTTTTTTTGGAAATCAGAGCGTGAGTTCCAATAATAATGTCGAAGTTAGAAATTGGCTGTTGGAAACTGGAAGCTGGTTTGGCAGATGGAAGTTGGAGATTGGAAATTTTTTGAGAACCAGTAATTAAAGCAGTTTTAGGATTTAGAATTTGTGATTTTGGATTTATTTCGGATTTCGAATTTCGAATTTGGAATTTTTTGAATAAACTAGTAATAGTATTGTAATGTTGTTGTGCCAATATCTCTGTTGGTGCCATAAAAAGCGATTGGTAGCCGTTTAAGTGGGCCAAATAACAAGCTAAAGCAGCGATAACAGTTTTACCTGATCCAACCTCGCCTTGTAAAAACCTATTCATAGGAACAGTCTTTAAAAGGTCTGATCGTATTTCATCCCAGACGCGCTTCTGGGCATTAGTTAATTTAAAAGGAAGACTGTCTTTAAATCGATCAATTAACTGTACATTCATCTTATTAAGCATAAATTTATTCCCAACCTTTTCCTTTTTCCACTCCTTTTTCACCAGCTGTGATGATAGTTGAATCAAAAATAATTCATTAAAAGCTAATCTTTGTTTAGCTTTTTCCGCGGTCTTAAGATTTTCTGGAAAATGAATCTTTTGATAAGCAGTTTGTTCATCGATTAAATTGTTATAAGAAATGATTTCTTTTGGGAAGATTTCTTCGAACCCAGACACCCTTAGTGTGTCCAAAATAAAATACATCTTTTCCCTAATAGTTCTTGAAGACAACCCCCTTTTTTCTGGATAAATAGGCACCAATCTCCCGGTATGAATTAAATGAGAGTTAACAATTTCATACTCTTTCGGCTCAATGGTTAACTTTCTACCAAATTTTTTTACCTGTCCAGCGATTGCCACTTTCATTCCTTTTTTTAAAATTGTTAAAAGGTATGATTGGTTGTAAAAAGTTAGCTCGACCACTCCTGTATCATCAGCCAGTTTAAAAAACTGAAGACGAAAACCCCGCCTAGTAATCTGTTGTTTGGTTTCGACGATATGGCCGATGACAGTGACGATTTCTCCTTCTTGAAGTTTATTTACAGGTGAGATTAAAGAATAGTTCTCATAACGATAGGGAAAATAATTTAAAAGATCAAAATAAGTGTTGATGCCGAGCGATTTGAATTTGCGAATAGTGATGAAACTGGTATTGGGCAAATTTTCAATAGGAATATCTTCAATTTTCATCTTAAAAACATCGGTGCTAATGACGATAAAATCAACAATATCGAAGAAATTACAATAATTACTTTCCAGACACTATCTTTTTTTATCTTTTTCCCTAGAATTTTCATTAGTTTATGAACTTTAAAAACTTTATAACTTTATAAACTTATTTTGGACAGTCGTTAGATTTTCTGAAGCCGGCTTTTTTGGCTTCTTCTTCGCTACAGAACCAACGGTCGGATGTCCCTGGTTTAATCGTTATTCTATCATAGTTGTAGCAATCAGGAGTATGATAAATTCTGGTATTGTCCGCTGGACGATAGTTGCCCTTGATGATACAGCCTTCTTTCTTCGTCTGACAGAAACTTGACCAGACTCCCCGACCGGCCAGTTTGGCCTTATCTTGAGACTGCTCAATTGTCAAAGAATTTTCCGTGATAGTTTTTCCTTTTTCAAAATAAGCTAAGCCTTCCTCGGCCATTGTATCGTTAATTAATAGCTTATTAAGATAGACATAAGCCAATATTCTGCCAAAATTATCTTTTCCAATTTTTTCAATAGAAACTTTTTTATTCAAAACCAAATCTTCCATCCGTGCTTTGGCATCGACTCCTAAGCAGTCTTTCGGATACTCCGGCGCGTTGATTTCATACAGGCGGATCCGTTCTTCTTTATTTACATCAAAAGTATCGCCATCAATGACTTTAATAACTTTAGCGATAATTTTATTATTTCCGTGATAAAACAATTTTTTAAAAGTTAGATTGAAGAAAAAATACAGATTAAAATTAATACTTATAACAAAAATAACAATAAATAAAATAAAAACGGTTTTATTTATTTTCATAAATCTAATTTTACTTCGATTAAACGTTTAATTAAAGTGGAATTAAAATCCATAAGTTTTTCTTCGTTGACTTTCTTTTTTTCTTTCCCAGGCATCTTTCCAGTTGACTCCATATTTCCCAGGAGGAAAAAGAGTATTTAAGAAATCAAGAAAAAAATCATAAAATTCATCTTTGATAATAAATCCTTGAAGATTTTTTATTATTGGACTTTCCTTTTCTTTTAGTAAACTGAATTTTGATACGGTTGAACTTGATACTTTTAAGACTTGGCAGATATTTTGAAATTCAATATTTTTTATCAGTAAAAAAATTATAGCAATTCTTTTGGCGATCATAACTCTTTCTGTTGGAGAGAGTAGATCATTTATTACTTCGTAAAAATCTTTTGAATTTTCTTTATTACCTACCGTTTTGAAAAACAACTCAAAAAGTTTTTCCAAAACTTCTTCTTTTACCGGGTATCTGGATATTCTAGTCATACTTCGATTAAACGTTTAATTAAAGTAAAATAATTACTTCTTTCGTTTAAACATTAATATAAGGCGGTCGATAAGACTTGTCAATGGACTATAGTCTACATTGAAGAAGTTATAGAGCGTTAAGATAAGTTTTTTTCTTCAATATGCCATTTTTATCTTATTATCTTCTTCGTAGTGTTGAAGTTGTAGTCGGAGTGATCCAATAAGGCGGATTACCAACAAAATTGCCTTGGTTTATATTAATCTCGGTAATTATTTTAATCCACGGAAGGTGGGTAAATAAATTAGTATAGTATCCTCCACCTGAAGTTATACCTATCACATACCATTGTTTTAAATAATAAGTCAAAAGCGGCGATCCGCTATCTCCTAGACTTGAAACAGGTCTTCCACGTAATTCTAAGAGATGATTGATTTTATTTGAGTCTTTCTGCGTATTAGAGTAAATTTGATTTACTCCTTCATTTAAAATATCTGATACTTATTTTGTTAGCCAAGTCAATCCTAAATCTCCCCATCCTAACATTATTACCTTATTTCCTGGATTAATTAGTTGTGAATTATTATTTAAGGAGAGTGTATTTTTTGGTAACTCTTTATCTAAGAGGTTAATTCTTAGCAAGGCAATGTCATCAGATTTATTCCTTAATTTTAAATCTGATGTGTTCAACCAATCCTTATATTTATTTGCATAATCAAAACCCTCATGTTCAATCATTTCTACAACATTTCGTGTGTCTAAAATTTTTATATTATTTAAATTATAAGAGTTGATAGCAACACCAATTGATTCTTTATCTTTATTTGAAGCCTGAAGTTCGCTATTTTTAAGGCAATGAGCTGCTGTAACAATCCATTCATTACCAATAAAAATCCTCCGCAAAAAAACGCATCTTTTATAGAAATAAAATTAGAAAATGGTTTTAATTTTTTTTTAACTCTATTTTTAGAGTATAAAGCTACCATAAACGGCCATTCGCCTGGATCAGCCTGGTGACCACCAATAATCTGTGGAGGAATTGACAATTAATAAAGAAGAAAAAAGAATAATTAAAACCAAAAGACTAAATAATATTTTCTTCGGAATACAAAATACATTTTTATTCATAAATTAATGATACATGAAGATAAATTTAATTAAAGAAGAAGTTCTCTTTTGATTTTTGATATATACTTATTCTATGTACCAATCTCGTCGGTTTTCTCTTCGCAGAAGCTACAGAAAACAAAAATTTTATAGTCGATTAATTTTATTTATCAGCGGTCTAATCGTCTTAGGTTTTATTTTTCTTTTACTGACTTTTTCCTGGTATGCCAAAGATCTGCCTTCGCCATCCAAACTTTCTCAAACCACCGGCTCGTCAACCGTCTTTTATGATCGCGACGCTAAAGTGCTTTTTGATCTTTATAAAGACAAAAACCGAATGCCGGTCAAACTCGAAGATCTACCAGCCTACTTGAAAGAAGCGACCATCGCCATTGAAGACAAAAATTTTTATAAACACAAAGGCATTTCCGAATCAGGCATTATTCGCGCCTTTATTAATATTATTTTTCATGGTTCGTTGCAAGGCGGCTCGACCATCACCCAACAACTGATTAAAAATGTTCTTTTAACGCCAAAAAGATTAATTTCGCGAAAAATTCAGGAGTCGATCTTGGCCTATGAGGTAGAGCGGCGTTATAAAAAAGATGAGATTCTTTTGATGTATCTTAATGAGTCTCCTTATGGAGGAAGTTATTGGGGTGTTGGTACGGCCGCTAAAGCATACTTCGGTAAAGAGGTGAAAGATCTAACTCTTCTTGAATCAGCTTTTTTAGCTGGTCTTCCTCAAAGTCCATCGGTTTATTCTCCTTATATTGGTGTCAAGGATGCCTGGAAAGATCGGACAAAAAATGTTTTGCGAAGGATGCGTGAAGATGGATATATCAATAAACAACAAGAACAGGAAGCAGTAAAAAAACTTGACAGTCTGAAGTTTACCTCAGAAAAATTAGCGATTAACGCCCCTCATTTTGTCTTTTATGTAAAAAACATCCTCGAAGCTGACTATGGTGAAAAGATTATTGATCAAGGAGTCAAGGTAAAGACAACTCTTTCTTTAGAGGTCCAGCAAACGATTGAAAAAATTGTTTCCGAAGAGATTGAAAAACTCAAAGACTACCAGGTAACTAATGCGGCGGTGGTTGTCTTAGATTCAAAGACCGGCGAAATTCTCGGCATGGTCGGTAGTTATGATTTTAATGACAGTGAGTTCGGTAAGTTTAATGTCGCTACCCAAGGTCTTCGTCAGCCAGGATCAGCGATTAAACCAATCACCTACTCCTTAGCTTTTGAAAAAGGTTACACACCGGCAACTGTCTTAATGGATGTCAAAACAGAATTTACTTCCGGCGCCTCAACCGATAAACCTTATACACCGGTTAACTATGATGGAAAGTTTAGAGGACCGATGCAGATACGTTTTACTTTAGGTAATTCAGAAAATATACCGGCGGTTAAAATGCTGGCGATGATTGGCATTCGTGATTTTCTCCAGAAAGCTTACGATATGGGCTTAAAAAATTTCTATCCTTCTCAAGAAAATCTCAACCGTTTTGGCCTGTCTCTAACTTTGGGTGGTGGCGAAACCACTCTTCTTGATTTAACCAGCGCTTTTAGTATTTTTGCCAGTGGTGGAGTAAAAAGAGACCCTAATTCAGTTTTGGAAATCACTGACTTTAACGGAAAAAAAATCTATAAACAGGTTAAAGACAAAGGAAAGTTTGTTCTTTCACCAGAGGTGGCCTTTTTAATCTCCCATATTTTGTCAGATAATAATGCTCGGGTTGAGATTTTTGGCACGAATTCCTACCTAAATATTCCTGGTAAAACTGTCGCGACGAAAACCGGGACAACCGATGATAAGCGGGATAACTGGGCGGTTGGCTTTACTAAATCAATAACTGTCGGCGTCTGGGTGGGCAACAATGACAACAGTCCGATGAATCCGAAAATCGCCTCTGGTGCTACTGGCGCTTCACCGATTTACTACCGAATTATGAAAGAGCTATTGAAAAAGTATGATGACGGCATTATTGATAAACCGGATAAAGTTAAAGCGTTGACAGTCGATGCTTATCTTGGAGGATTGCCTAAAGACGGCTATCCGAGCAGAGCCGAATACTTTATTTCCGGGACCGAGCCAAAAGATACTTCTCCTTTTTACAAGAAAATAAAGATTTCTAAAAATAACGGTAAGTTAGCCAATGATGTCGAGATAAAAAACGGCCAGTACGAAGAAAAAGAGTTTATTGTCTTTACGGAAAATGATCCGGTATCGGCTGACGGAAAAAACCGTTGGACTGATGGAATTAACAACTGGCTTAAAGATCAGGGAGATCCCAAGTTTCATCCGCCGACAGAGATCTCTGAAGCATCTTCTGAGGATGTGATTGTTTCGATAAAAAACCCGATGGGACAAACAACGGTTAATAGTAATAACGTGGAAATTAAGGCAAAAATTATCAGTTTATCAGTGATAAAGAATATCAAGATTAAAATTAACGGTAGTGAAGTTAAATCAATCGATGGCGATCATAAAGAGATTAATGAAACAATTAACCTGACTGATGGCACTTATGAACTTCAGGTAGTGGCTACTAATGAAAAAGACAAACAAGGCGAATCAACCATCAAATTCGGCGTCAACAAACCCTGGGATTATGCGACGCCGACCCCAACTATCTCACCAACGCCAACTCCTCCTTAGCTTCTTCTTCGGTGATGTTTCGAGAGGATAAAGAATAATAAAAGCGGAGAGTTAGCTTATTATTAAAAAGCGTGACAAGTTCGATTTTTTGCAGAAGTTTAGATTTAAACGCCTTTTGCCGAACAATCGCGTAGGTTGTTTTAGGCGAAAGTTCAAAGGTTTTGTCGAGCTTGATAACAGCATAGGGGTTAAGCGATTTAAATTTAGGAACCTGATGATAGTTGTTAATTAATTTTTGTAGATCGATTTCTGTCATGAAAACGCCGTCTTTTTCAATAATGTCTGGATTCCCGCCTTCGCGGGAATGACAAAAATCAATATTCAATTCCTTATAAATTGCCTCGATTATTCCTTTCAAATCAAAATAATCAGTATTGGTGGCAATTCCAATTTTATAAACCTCATCTGGTAGATCATTTTTTTTCAGCCAATAAACCTTGGCAATCTCAAAAAACCTCATTACTTCCTTCCTTCCGCTGTTGTCCTGAATATTTTTATACAAGGAAGGAAGCAAAGAAGTTCGCAGATATTCTATCTCTTCAGATATGCTATTTGACAATCTTAGATGATTTTCTATTTTCAATCCTCCATCTTCTATCATCGATTTTGAAATCATCGAATAGTTGATTACTTCATTCAGTCCCAGATGTTTTAATAATAATTTAATTTTATTTTGAAAAACAAAAATATCTTCCATGTCTTTTGGTTGATCGATATAAACAATCGGCTGGAGAATTGACGGTATGTTTTGATAGCCGTAAACGCGGGCGATCTCTTCGACAAGATCTTCTGGAATATTGATATCGTTAGCACGCCATGACGGTACTATAACTTGGATACGGCTATCTTCAAGATAATTAATCCCAAATCCCAAATTTACTAAAATTGAATTGATTCTTTTTTTCGGTATTTCTATTCCTATTTTTTTTCCAAATAACTCATAACCAATAACCAATAACTTTTCTTTTTTTATATCTGGTGACGTGTCATATAAAGGGCTGATGACTTTTCCCTGAGCTATTTTTTGATAGAGTTCAATCCCTTTTAAAAAAGTCATTTTTGCCGCTTCCGGATCAGGATTTTTTTCATTGATCGAGGCGGCAGCAGTACGAATTCCCAGTCTCATCGAAGTTCTCCGAATAGCTTTTGGGTCATTGGTTTCGATCCAGAAAATTATCCTCTTGGTTTTTTCTGTGACAACGCTATTATCGAGCCCCATAATTCCAGGCAGATCAATAATCCGTCCTGTTCCGTCGTCAAAAATAATATCATTGGAATTCAAAAGATAATTTTTTTTATCAAGAGTAGTAATTTTTTCACCGTTTTTGGCTTTGCGAATAAAAATTTTTCCTGTTTTTACGCGGTCATAATCAAAAACATGAGCCGGGTGGCCGACTTCCAACATCACGTAGTTTGTGATATCAATAAGGTTGTTTAACGAGCGAATTCCGCAGTTTTCCAGCCTTTCTTTTATGTGTTGAGGAGACTTACTGATATTAACTTTCATGACAACCGCCAGCTTTCTCGGACAAAGATTGTCTGGGTCAACAATCTCTACTTTTTCAGTACGCTTGCCATTTTCACCGGTCCAGTGGAATGAGGCTAAGTCTTTCAATTTTGCTCGCTTGTCAAACATTGGTAAGATTGCCACAGCTTCGCGGGCAACTCCTAATACTGAAGCATAATCGATTCTATTAGTGATAACTTCGACATCATAAATAAAGTCATTATCAATTTTAGTCACCGACTCAATCGATGGTCCACATAGAGACAAATATTTTTGGATTTCATAAGGAGTAGCATCGGTATCCAAGTATTCAAGAAGCCAGTTATGAGTAATTTTAATATTCATAGTTAAAACTGTTCTAAAAACCTAATATCGCCGTTATACAAAATTCTAATATCATCTATCTTCATCTCTTCTTTCATCATCATGCATCGTTCGGGACCGAAACCAAAGGCCCATCCTGAATATTGGTTAGGGTCAATTCCTCCGGCTTTAAGAACATTCGGATGTACCATCCCTGTGCCGGCCAATTCCAACCAACCTGATTTGCATACTTTGCATTTTTTATTATTTAATAATCCTTTTCCTCCGCAAACTTTACAGGAAACATCTACTTCAAACGACGGCTCAGTGAATTGAAAGTGACAAGGTCGAAGTCTTATTTCTCTATCTTTACCGAAAAAGTTTTTAACAAAATAGTTTATTGTTCCTTTGAGATGAGTGATATTAATGTTGTGGTCAACACAAAGCCCCTCAAACTGAAAAAACATCGGTACATGAGTGATATCCCAGTTTGGCCGGTAGCATTTGGCGATATTGATCATCCGTATCGGCGGTTCTTTTACTCTTTTCATCTCTCTTGTCTGGCCAGAAGAGGTATGAGGAGATAAAACAATCTTTCCATATTTTTTGTCTTTAGGATAGTTGATAAAAAAAGTTTCAAAATCGTCTCTTGCCGGATGATCTTTAGGCATATTTAAGGCTTCAAAAGCAAAATATTCCCACTCAACTTCAGGATAAGAAACACGGACGAAACCGATTTTCTGAAAAATATTAGCGATCTCTTCAATGGTGTAAGTTATTGGATGGAGACTGCCTTTGGGATAAGATTTTCCCGGAAGAGTTTTATCAAAAAAAACCTCTGATTTCTTTCCAGCTAATTCTTTTCTTTTTACTTCGATTAAACGTTTAATCGAAGTCTTCAGCTCATTTACTTTCTGCCCATAAGATTTTTTTTGCTCCTGAGGAATTTCTTTAATTTTTTTAAGAAGATCATTAATTACTCCATTTCGGCCCAAATATTTAATCTCCAATTTCTCAATTTCTTTAGTTTCTTTTATATCTTTATCAAATTGATTTTTAATTTCTTCAAAATTAATCATAAGATGAATTATAAAGTATTCAAAAGATATAAACAATAATTATTTGCAGAATAACTTATAGTTTGATATACTGCCTAAAATATGATCGAGAGGAGAACGGTTCCGATTTATCTTGAACTACACGATAGTGCTGTGAGGATTCTTTCTGATTTAGTAGAAAGAGCACATATGCCTCTTTGTTTAGGAAGCATGAGAAGCAATCCTACACAATTTGGTGCTGGAATCATATTTAATGAGCACCTAATTATTACTGGGAAGGGAAAATTGATACTTAATGGTAAACAGGCAACAAAAAAAAGGTTATTTCTTGGTTAACAAAACAGCCATTACCAGGTTCACATTTACAAATGCCAACAGATGAAGAATTTAGAAGTATGGTGCATTTTTAATATTTTAAACTAGGTCAAATATCTTCCTAAAAAAATCAACTTGAATATTTTAGTACTAATATAATATTATTAGTGTTATGAACAAAAACAAATTCTGTCTGTCGAAAAGAGTAGTCTTTGCTGGTTTTTTTGTTTTTATAGTTCTTATTATTTTTTATCTAGTAAACATCGTTGTCCATAAAAAACAATCTCTATCTTCTCAGGCAAAAACTCCTCGACAATCACAAGAAGAACAAGTAATTACTTTAGATAATGTTTTGACAGCTTGTAATATTTCCTATTTAGGTAAGCGGTATCCAAATTTTAAAATAACAGAAAACTGGAAAAGTAGAGATAACCGTTACAGTCTTTTTGGAGTTTATATGATCAAGTGGTTTGTCAATAGGTTGAATGGAAATATAACTGATAATCCAGATCTAATTATACGAGCTAAATCAACATTTGGTATTACCACAACTGGTAACTGTGGATTATGGGAAGTAGCAATGAGGAGATTAATATCTAATTATCAAAAAGGTGTCTCTCCCGAACGAGCTTTAAATGAGATAAGAATTCTTTCTTCCAATGCGATTTACGATAATAGATTATTAAAAAAAAATATTCTTTACTTATATAACAATGGATCATCAACAATTAATCTTAATCAAGCAATTTGTGGTTTTAGTAACATATATAAAAGAAAGAGTTGCCTCCTTTTTAAGGATATTGTGACTCAATATGGTTTAAGCTCAGCTATTTATTCAATTGAGAATCAACCCATCCCCATTGCCTTATATATTTCTCAACAGTATCACCAAGAATTATTAGCCAAAATTACACCTGCGTTATCTGACTTTTATCAGAAATATCCGGATTTTAGTAAAGAAAATGTCCTGGGTGGTCCTGTTTTTACCTCAATTCCTTCAGCGTTATCAGCAATTGTTGAACCTTATGTTTTAGATTATTTGCAGGTACAGATTGATCAATACTGTTTAAATAATCCCTCTTTATCTCTAAATCCCGTTACTTTTTGCGGATACAATGTTCATAAAATAACTGATCCAACATATTTGGCTCAAGCTATGGTTGAAAAAAATTTTGGTATCAATTCAGTAAGTCCAACAAATATAGATTTGATTAATAAATTATCAACACTATATAGTGCTTTTCAAATTATCCAACAAGTAGCGCCTGATGGCAGTGCTATAACATTAGGATATGATTATTCTCGGTTAGAAAATGAATCTCAGCAATTAGATACTATTGTAAAATTAGTGTCTGGTGCAAGAGCGAATTATACCTTGGTTGAAATAGAGATTGGTTATGGATCGGTTTATAACCCATGTCCGTCGAATGCACTTTGTCTCAAAATAGATCCGGAAGGAAACCCTAGTAATTTATTTGTTTCTTTCGATAAAGATACATTAAACCAAACTAATAATTTTACTGGTTTTTTTAGTTTAACTTCTCATCAACTAGCTGCAAAAAATAACTTAAGAGGACAAGTTGATAATATTTATATGGTCGCTCCTTATATAAATACCGATTCTCCTGACTATGATTATACAAAACTACCAGTGATAATTAATAATGCAGTGACGCTATTAGAACCTGGTGGAACCTTCGTTATCTATTACTCAAATCAATTATATGCTTTATTAGATAGCGAAACCCTTATGAGAAATATTGATCAAAAATTAGCAGGTTCTATAGATGAATCTATTACTTATAAATCAGAATTATGGGGAAATATAGATTTGGACACAAAACGAGGACTAAGACTACCACTTTCATTGCATATGAATTATTCTCAAGAAGCAATAAAAAACATGGTTGTTACTATTATTCAGAAAAAATAAACAATAATTATCTTGCTTTTTCCACTATTTTATTGAAGACCTGCGGATGTTCGACAGCCAGTTGAGAGAGAATTTTTCGGTCAAGGCCAATTTTATTATCTTTAAGTTTTTTGATAAAAACACTATATTTTGTTCCTAGATTTCGTAAAGCGGCATTCATCCGAATTATCCATAACTTTCTAAAATCTCTTTTTCTATCCTTTCTTCCCGAAAATGCATATTCACCGGCATGAAGGACAGCTTCTTGAGCCTTTCGATACTGCTTGTGTCTGGTCATCCAGTAGCCCTTGGCTAGTTTAAGAATCTTCTTATGCCTTCGTTTTGTTTGTATTCCTGATTTTACTCTGACCATATAATTTAAATCTCAAATTCTAAATTCCAAATTCCAAATAAATTTTAATATCTAAATTCCAAATTCTAATCCGTTTAGTATTTAGTATTTTGAATTTTATCTTCCCAGCATCTTCCTCATCTTTCTCTTATAGCTTCCTGACAACTGTTTCATCATCTTTTTTCTCCTCAACCATTTTTTATTTTTTTTGCCTCTGAGATGCCTAAATCCTTGTTGGCGAAATAAAATTTTACCAGTACCGGTTACTTTAAATCTTTTTGCGGCAGACTTTCTTGTTTTTTGTTTATTAGACATACATATAAGATTCTAATCTACTAATCTATCCTAATCTACAAATATTCGTTGATTAGCATTCATTCGTAGATTGGGATCTTATTTTTTCTTCGCCACTACTGCCCTTATCACTCTTCCTTCAATTCTTGGTGGTTTGGAAACATTAACTTCGCTCAAATTACTGATATATCGATTAATCAAATCAAAAGCCATTGTTTTTTTCATCACCTCGCGGCCTCGCAAAGTCAGATTGATCCTTAACTGGTGACCTTCTGACAAAAACTCTTTGCCTTTATTAACTAGTCTGGCAAAATCAGCAGTAGCGATAAAAAGTCCTAAACTGATATCTTTGACAACACCCTTTTTGACTCCTTTTCTCGCTTCTTTTTCTCGTTTTTCCTCTTGATACAAAAACTTTTTAAAGTTGATAATTTTGGCAACCGGCGGAATGGCCTTAGGCGCAATTAATACTAAATCCAATCCTGCTTCCTGAGCTTTTTTTAAAGCTTCTTGTTTTGATAGGACTCCGATCTGTTCTCCTTTATCCGAAATCACTCGCAACTGTGGAGTCTCAATTCGGTAGTTTAAAAAATAAAACTTTCTGGGATGAAACTTTGGTCGCGGTCTAAAGAAACTTCTCAATTTGAGATTTTAGTTGATTTATAAACTTATTAACTTCGACTAAACCCAGATCCTTACCTTCTCTCGTTCTGACGCTAACTTTATAACTTTCTAACTCTCTTTCTCCTATTATAATCATATAAGGAATTTTTTGCAAGGTGGTCTGTCTTATTTTTTTACCGAGCGTTTCATTATCAAAGTTTACTTCAACTCTAATTCCTTCAAGTTTTAAAACTTTTTCCAGTTTTAAAACATAGTCATTAAATTTTTCTGAAACCGGTAAAATAGCCACTTGAATTGGTGATAGCCACAAAGGAAAAGCACCAGCATAATGTTCGACCAAGAGTGCAAAAAAACGCTCCAAGGACCCGGCAATCGCCCGATGAATGACTACTGGTCTTTTAATCTTTCCTTTTTCGTCAAGATATTCCAGTTTAAATCTTTCCGGTAAAGAAAAATCGATTTGGATCGTACCGCACTGCCACTCTCTTCCTAAGGAGTCTTTAAGAATAAAGTCAAGTTTCGGTCCGTAAAAAGCGGCCTCGCCTTCTTTGATTTTAAAAAGAACCTGTTTTATTTTAACCGCCTCCTTAATTTTATCTTCGGCATTTTTCCAGATTTTATCGGATCCGAGATATTTATCTTTATTTTTCGGATCACGGACGGAAAGCTGCATATAATAGTCTTTGATGCCGAAAGCTTTTAAAAAATAAAAGGCATAGTCCATCACGCGAACAAATTCATCAGTTACCTGTTCTTCGGTGCAGAAAATATGAGAGTCGTCCTGGGTAAAGTGGCGACCACGAATCATTCCAGCCAGTTCTCCAGCTTGTTCGTAGCGGTAGACTGAAGCGTTTTCCGCGATTCTTAAGGGTAGGTCGCGATAGGAATGTCTTTCTGACTGGTAAACCATCATGTGCATCGGGCAGTTCATCGGTTTGACCATGTACTTGACTCCGTCGATATCCATCGCTGAATACATCTTGTCTCGATACAGATCCCAATGGCCTGATGTGACCCAAAGTTGTTTCTTACCAATATGAGGTGAATAAACGATTTTATAGCCGCGTTTAGCCTGTTCTTTAAGGATAAAATCCTCTATAATCCTTCTTATTATTGCTCCTTGTGGTTTCCAGATAATCAATCCCTGACCAACTTGGTCGCTGATTAGATAGTAGCCAAGCTGTTTCCCTAATTTTCTATGGTCGCGTTTTTCCGCCTCTTCTTTTTGCCAGAGATATTTATCGAGTTCTTTTTGAGTAGGAAAACAAGTGCCGTAGATTCTTGTTAACATCTTATTTTTCTCATCTCCATGCCAGTAGGCGCCGGCAATGGAAAGGAGTTTAAATGGTCCGATTTTGCCGGTTGAAGCAACATGGGGTCCTTTGCAAAGGTCAACATCAGAATGTTTTTCTCCTGGTTTTCCGGTCCAGTAGACAGTGGCTTTTTCTTTGCGCTTTTCAATCTGGTCAATCCAGTCTTGTTTATAAGGATTGTCCTTAAATAACTGACGCGCTTTTTCAATGGAAATTTCCTCGCGGACAATGGCTAAATCAGCCTTGATTATTTCCAACATTCTTTTTTCGATTTTAGGAAAGTCCTCTTCAGAGACTTTGCCATCATAATCAAAATCATGATAAAAGCCTTCATCCGTAGCTGGTCCCATCGCCCGTTTTAACCCGGGAAACAACTCAACCATCGCCTGATGAAGCACATGCTCACAACTATGCCGCATTTTTTCTAAATTTTTATTGTCCATATTTTTTAATTATATAATTTTTAACAAAAAAAACTTAATAATATTCACTTCAATTAAACGTTTAATTAAAGTGACCTTATATTTCCAATTGGTCCTTTATATTTTTTTAGCCAACTTATAAAATTAACCAAAACATTGACCATATAGTCATGGTATTTCTTTCCTTTTTCCGGAGACGCCTTTGATGAGTCGGAAAACGATCCATCCGGCGCAAAAGCTTTTTGCTCATAACTATTCCAAGGAATATCAATTACTTCACCCGACTTGCCAAAAAGGTCGTATTGAGAATATTGGGAAAATATTTTCTCATAATTTATACCCTTTTTAGTTAATTTATCCTTCTTAATAAGATGAGGATATTTATACCAAACATGAGATACTTCAAGTTCTCCTACATGATGTTCGATATTGTCTTTAATTTTTGAAGCAATGCCCTTGGCAATCTTCATCGGATCCGCAACAGCAAAGAAAACTTTAGGTAATTTATATTCATGTAAATTTTTAACAGCCGAAAGTAATGCCGGCAAATTGGCGCTTTTGTGACCATTAATTATAAGTATTTTTTTTACTCCGTTTCTGGCTAAACTTTCGCTAATATCTTCAATAACTGATATAAGCGTTGAGGTTTTTAGTGACATCGTTCCGGCAAATCCAAGATGATGGCTCGAATCTCCATACCATAAAGGCGGAGCAACCAGTACTCCGGTTTTCTTGCCAACATCTTCAGCCAAGGCAATTGCCGCATAACTATCAAGCCCTAAAGGACCGGCCAGTCCGTGCTCTTCGGTACTGCCAACTGGTAATATCACAATACTTTCTTTCTTAAGATAATTATTTATATCTTCCCAAGAAAGTTCATTGATCCAAACTGATTTTACTTTATTCATAGTATTTTAAATAAATTTTTAATCATTTCTAAACCAAGCCGGAGGTAAGATCATATCTCTATTTAATTCTCTACTTCCATGGCCGCCATGATGTCTTGTGTCATACCAATACATTTGAGCAATGGATTGTGGAAATGTGTGTTCAGCTAATTCTCTTGATCCGTTAATAATAAATAAGAAATCCTGCCAGTCAGGAACAAAAATTTTTTCTTCTGCTTTTCGCATTAAAAAATAATAAAAAGCATTTAGAACATCATTGGACTCATCATCTCCAATAGATACATCTGATTTATTGTGTCTTCCAGCCTGTTTTATTAAATCATTTCTTATTTGATTAGGAATACGTACCCATTCCTCAAATTCGTCACCTTTTTCTTGGTATAGTTGTTTTGAGGCCTCTGTCCAGGTACGTAAAATTAACCTTTTTTCTTGATAGAGTTTTGATAATAAAGTCCAATTAAAACCCTTTAATATTGCTTCATTTTGTATTAAATTCAAATATCCATTATCAGGCATACTGTTTGACAACCCATGAATATCTGCTCCGATTAGTGAAACTTCCACATCAAATGGATAATTTTTACGCAATTCATTTTGAACTTGTGAATATCTTCTGAGTAAATCAATATCGCTTTTTCCTAAATGATCTTTTCCCCCTTGTCCAATAAATCCCGCTATTTGAATAGGTAATCCTCTTGAATGATTTTTCAAAATAGCACGTTCAAAAAGATCTCTATTATTAATACCTCCTATTGTGACAAAAGGCATAATAATATCTACGGTTTCTTTTGGACTAAATTCTGTTTTCATATTTTTCACCTCCTTTCCATAAAACCGAAAAACCCCGCCCTGGGCGGGGTTGATTTTTAAATTTTTAATACATACTATCCACCGCCAAAAGCTAATTGGGTAGTGGTTGTACAAACTTTATTTAAGTTATTTTCACTCATATATAAAAAAATCCCTCCTTGCGGAGGGTAAATTCTACACAACAAAAATCACCCTCCTACTTCAGAGTGGTGGTTGTGCAAACAATAAATTTGATTTTCATAATTTAAATATACTCCTCTATTTTCAAAAATCAAGCGCTAATAGGAAAAACTTTTTCTTCGACTTTTTCAATCCGTCTTTCGTGATCTTCAATTGAGCCAAAGTCATCTCTAAGATGATTAAATACTTTGTCGATTCTTTCATCGGTATCATCAATTTTTTCGCTAAGGTTTTTATTGACGCTATCTATTCTATCGCTTAATTTTTTATTAAGTTTATCTATTCTTTCATTAGTGACGGTAAACAAATCAAGCATATTTTTGACTAGAATTTCATTATTTTTTTTGAACCTTTTATCAAGGAGTTCCGAAATAAATTTTTTATCGTCTTTGGTTAGCATTTGTTAATTGTAAGACTATTAATCTATTTTTGTCAAATTGATTTGTTGGAACGTAATAAATCTACGATTTAAACGTTCCAACAACATTAAAATTTTCAAAGAAAATTTTTTACGTTGTGGACGGTACAGGACTTGAACCTGTGGCCTCCCCGCTCAGCGGGGCGCTCTAGCCAACTTAATTTGTGGACGGTACAGGACTTGAACCTGTGGCCTCCCCGCTCAGCGGGGCGCTCTAGCCAACTTAATTTGTGGACGGTACAGGACTTGAACCTGTGACCTTCACAATGTCAATGTGACGCTCTAGCCAACTGAGCTAACCGTCCTGATTAAATAATTCTACCAAATAACCTGCCATTTTTAAATTCGACAATTTTAGCCTCAATCAACCGCGTAGGTTGTTTGGACTCAGTTTTTACAAAAATTGGCAGTTGGTTGTCTAATAATCCTTCTCTAAAATCATTGAATGTCTTTTGTAACAATAGGACGAATGAGGTTCTTCCGACGTTTTTTTGAAGAAATTCGTAATACTTCTTTAAGCTTAATTCCCCAAGAGCCTTGGCTCGTTTGATTTTTACTGAGGCAGTTGGTTCTTTTAGTTTTTTCGCCATATAGTAGGCAGCGGTATTTAATCTTTTGGAAAACCTAAAAATATGAAATTTACTGATAGGAGATTCTTTTAAAAAATTATAAGTTTCCTCAAAGTCTTTGTTAGTTTCTTCCAAAAAGCCAACGATTATATCGGTAGCAATGAAGCTAAAATTGTTTAATCGATTAATCGATTGTACTTTATCCATTATCTCTTCTTTAGTGTAACCGCGTTTCATCAGGTTTAAAACTTTGTTCGATCCAGACTGAATTGGGATATGAAAAAAGTTAACTAAGCGATTTTTTGGCAAATATTCTTTATAGAAATGGAAAAAATCATTATTAATGCTCCAAGGATGAAGTGAGCCGAGGCTGACGCGGGGAATATTGGTTTTGTCGATAACCGTCTTCAGTAGGTCAATAAACTTTTCTCCCGTATCATAACCAAAAGCTTCAGTATTAATCGCGGTTAAAATTACTTCGTTTATCTTTCCCTCATAATTTTTAATTCTTAATTCTAAATTCTTAATTCTTTCTGATTTGGGTTGGCCGCGAAGATAGGGAACAATGCAGTATGAACAAAATCTCTGGCAGCCGTCTTGGATTTTTATTAATATCCGTCCAGAATCAAGAAATTTACTCGTCCCAACCACCCTTTCCCGACCGCTTCGGTCAAGAGAAGGTTGGTATGACAGTCTGTTTTTAATGATTTTTGTTATAAATTCTTTATTCTGATTATTTATTAATAGGTTAATTGGTAAATCCTGATAAAGTTTATTTTTCTGCCAATAGGTGGCGGCGCAGCCGGTGACAACGATTTTAGTTTTTGGTAGACGTCTTCTTGTTTGGTAAACAAGCTGGCGGACTTCTCTTTCGGCTTTATTAGTGACCGCGCAGCTGTTGATGATAAAAATATCAGGCTTATTTTTAGCAAATTTATAACCTTTTAAACACATCTGGCGGTCAATTTCCTCTTTTTCCGCCTCGTTTATCCGGCAGCCAAAACTGTAAGAATAAAAAGTTTTATTCATCATTTTACATTTTACATTGTCATTTTAATTTTTGATATTTAATTTTTAAATTTAATATAGGTTAACTTTTTATATTACTTGACATTCCTATAGTCTTCTGCTATAATACTGCCAGATCCTAAGGTTTTTCAGTTTTCTGTAAAGGCTTTAGGATTTTTTTTAAGAGTCCGTTTCCAAACGAAGTTGGAAATACGGACTCTAATCCTCCTAAGATCGCTCCTCAAGACGTCGAGCGAATAGCGAAGAGTTAAGTCTTGAGGGAAGATCAGGAAGATAGTAAATATGAATAAACTAATTATAACAATCGTCCTTATAGGCTTATTTCTTTTCCTTGTCCCTCCTGTTTTAGCCGAGAATATCAGCGGTCAGTCAGCCAGTTTAACCTATAAAACTGAGAATAGCATTACTAACTATAAGAAAAAACTCGCCATCGAAGCCGTTTTAAAAAAGTACCGTTCTCCCCTAGTTAATCAGGTAGATAGTTTTCTTCAAACCTGCGAAAAATATCAGCTTGATTGTTATTTACTTCCTGCTATCGCCGGTTTAGAATCAACCTTTGGCAGGTTTATCTGGCCAAATTCATATAATCCTTTTGGCTGGGGCCGCGGTTATCTGATGTTTGAGTCGTGGCCAGAGTCAATCAACGCCGTAGCCAAAGGTTTAAGGGATAACTATGTGAAAAAAGGTGCGGTTGACGTCTATGCGATAGGCCCAATCTATTCGGAAAGCCCTACTTGGGCCGCCAGAGTTACCCGGTTCATCAATGAGTTTGAAAAAGAAGAGACAAAGTTAACATTGCTTTCTTCTGAATTTCCTGTAGAATTGTAAAATATGTATTCTTATAAACTTAATAAACTGCCAAAAAATACTTTAGAAATCAATCTTAATATTCCTACTTCTGATATTAATGAAGAATACGAAAGAGCCTTTTCCCGACTGCAACAGGAGCTGACTGTTGAAGGTTTTCGTAAAGGCAAGGTGCCAAAAGCAATGGCAGAAAAACATCTTTCTAAAGAAACAGTTTACCAAGAGATGATTAAGACGCTTCTTCCCCGTGTTTATGAGGAGATAATCAAGAAAGAGGCGTTAAAACCGATTGTTTCTCCAAAAATCGAACTGGTTAAAGCTAAAGAAAAAGAAGACTGGCAGATAAAAATCACCTTAGCGGAAAAACCTTTGCTTGAACTTGGCGACTATAAAAAAACCATTAAAGAAATAAAAACAAACCAGAAAAAAGAAGATATTTGGGTACCGGGAAAAGGAGATAAAGAAAAGCCGAAAGAAGAAAATAAAAATAAGCTTTTAAATGAAATTTTAAATATAGTTTTAAAAACTAGTAAAGTCGAGCTTTCTGATCTGATTATTGAAGAGGAACTTAATCATCGACTGACTCGTTTATTAGATGATGTGCAAAAGATTGGTTTAACTATAGAAAATTATCTCAAGTCAAAAAATCTGACAATGGAACAGTTAAAAGCTTCTTACAGAAAAGAGATTGAAGATACTTACAAACTGGAATTTATCCTCTCGGAAATCGCCGATAAAGAAAATATTAAAGTAGAAAAAGAAGATTTAGACAAGCTTTTTACCAATATCAAAGAGGAAAAAGAAAGAAAGGCAGCTGAGGCAAACAGTTACTTTTACGCCTCAATTTTACGAAAACAGAAAACACTTGATTTTTTGATTAGCCTGTAGTATCATACGGCTATGACAAAAGCTCAGAGCTCAAAGTTCAAAATCCAAAACGACAATAATCCGCTGGAAAGTCTCCGCAATTTTGACAACTATGAAGACGATGATGAATATGAATCTTTAGGATTTAATCTAGCAAAAAAGAAAGAAAAACGAGCAAAAAAAGAGTTTAAGGTCTTTAACTATCAAGAGTACAGTGAGACTACTTTAATTAAAAAAAAGATTAGTGAGCTAAGTGAGTTAATAAAAAAAGAGATTGAAGCCTTGAAAAAACAAGGCTCTGAATTCAATAGAGAGTTAAACGAAGTGGAAAAAATTGCCCTCCAGGAACTGCCGGAAAAACCCGGTATCTACCATGTTAGATTCTTAGAGATTATCTTAGAGTTTGTTCGCCATCTACGAGCTAGAGTCGGCGAGTCAAAGACCTGGATGGAGGCGATGGTGACAAGACGAAAAAAAAGAGGTTCTTTGTTTGCTGTCAGAAGCAAAAAAATGGGAACGCAATATTCGCTTTCACAAGAACTACAGAGTGCCAGGTCTATTCAATGATAAGATACCAATCTACAAATAAATGCTAATCAACGAATATTTGTAGATTAGGATAAATTAGTAGATTAGAATCTTATTTTATTCCAGCGCTTTCAAGAAGGTATTGACTCCATGGGCCCAGCTGCCAGGAGAAGCGGGAGTATATTTTTGCATAATCATCGAAGCCGTCACTAAGCCTTTATCAATATATTCTTTTTTAATTCCTTCAGCCACAGTTTTTATTGCTTCGTCATATGAGTCAAATTTTGTTACCGTTGTTCCATATATTCCCCAGCCCCAGCAGTTATGGGAATCATCAGGGACGACGCGGCAGAGATTAGACTCTTGCATGGCAATGGCTGGCAGGAGCCGATAGTCAAATTGGTACTGATCAGAGACTTGGACGATGAGATTGGTATAGTCATATAATGGTGAGTTGTATCTTCTAAAAAAAGCCTTGAGATTGGCAGCTCGGCTGTCTCCTAGACTGACGCCAGCCTGAAGACTATCCTGGTTAGGAGGCGCGCTGGAAAGCTCAAATTGAGCCAGGATAAGCTCGATAGTGCTTTCCTTTCTTGCCAGGGCTAAAGATCTATTAACAAGGACAAAGTTTAAAAAAATAAAAGCGATAAAAAGAAAAAAGTAACTCAACAGTTTCTTAATCAGACTCGTCATCATAATATCAATATAACCGAAATAACAAGAGAAATCAAATATTAGCCACAAATCAGTTTGACAAAAAGAGATTAATAGTTTTATAATCAATCCATGTTAACCAAAGACGATAGAAAATTTATTACAGAACTCCTTGATGAAAGATTTAAAAAAAATAATGAAGTACTTGTAAAAGAAATGGTTGAGCTGTTTAATACCACTAATGAACGGATAGATGATACCAACGAACGGATTGACAAAGTTCTTGACCAGCTTAAAGATCGTAATGATTTTCTTGACACTCACGAAAGACGGATTGAAAAACTTGAAGAAAAAGTCTTCCCTGTTGCCTGAATGTGAACCTCTGTAGTCTTATTTCAAACTCCATATAACTAAGCTTCAAAATTTTATCAAATTACTGCTATAATTTAATAGAATAAAATAAGCCCTTATAGCTCAACGGATAGAGCACTGGTCTTCGGAACCAGGGATAGGGGTTCAATTCCCTTTAAGGGCACTTTTGGGCCGCTAGCTCAACTGGTAGAGCGCCTCCCTCTTAAGGAGATTGTTCCGAGTTCGAGTCTCGGGCGGCTCACATATGACATTTGATAGTTCTTCAGAAGGAGTTATAGATAGATTTAAAGACGCAAAAGGAGTTGCTAGAGTTGGAGGAGAAAATAGATTTTGGTCGCCAGCAAATTTTACATGATATCATCTATGATCTTTATCATTGCCTACTTAGGCTTAATCTTTTTTCTTTTAATCTTCCTTTTTTTTATGTCTCTTTATACGGCTTTTCTCATCTACTCCTCCTTTAAAGGTTCACCATATGTGGCCACAAGGAAAAAGGTCATTAAAGAAATTTTAGAAATGGCCAATTTGAAAAAAGGAAAAGTATTTTATGAATTAGGAAGCGGTGATGGACGAGTAAACCGTCTCGCCGTAAAAAATTGGCAGGTTAAGGCTGTTGGAGTCGACATCAATCCCCTATTAGTTTTTTGGTCAAACTTCTTGGCTAAACTGCAAAAACTTGATAAAAACTGTCAATTTATCAGAAAAAATATTTTTGATATTAATTATTCCAAAGCGGACTATCTTTATATTTTCCTAATGCCGGATTTAATTAAGAAACTTACTCCCAAACTAAAAAAAGAGCTGAAAAAAACCTGCCTGATTATCTCTCATGGATTTAAGATTGAAGATAAAGGAATAAAGTTAATTAAAGTTAAGGAAGGAAAGCCGTTTAATACTTATTATTACAGAATTTAATTTTCAATTTTCAATTTACATTGAATTTACAATGATTCAATGTTCCAATTGAAAATTGATTAAATGAAAATTCATTGAAAATTGTAAATTGATAATTGAAAATTTTATATAATCTCTTCTTTTCTCTTTCTCACAAAACTTATCCATTCCTCAACTACCTCAAACAATAGTTTAAACGGAGCTTCGATGATAAAGTCAAAGATAAAGATAAAAAAATTAAGCTTGGCAATTTCCTGGGAAAAAAACTTTCCTAAGGATAAAATCGGCATAAAGAAAAAGTCGATTAGCGGAGAAAAAATGCTCTCTTTTTCTTCCAGAGCCAGCTCTTTAATAATCTGTCTAATCCGGTAGGAAAAAAACGAAACTACTGAGACAAAGAAGATAAAAATAATCTGGCTAACAAGATTGAAGTTAAGATAGATTAATCCTTCGTATATCAAAGACAGTGTCACTAAGAAAGTCAATGAGTAAAAAATGGTAAAACCGAAGATAAGAATCGGTCTTTTATAAGTGGTTTTTTTCGGCATAAAAGAGACTTTGGTCTCAAAACTCCTGTCGGCGTCAATGATCTCAATTATTCGCTGATAAATTTTTTTGGTATTGTTTTCGCTAGGAACACGGAAAAAAACCAAAATACCCATCATGAGAATCGGAGGAAAAAGAGTATTAATAAGAATAGAAAACTGATTGACTTCTCCGTAAAAATACATCGACAAAGGAAACTCAAGAATTAAAGCAAAAAGCATCTTTGTCAGCAAAATATAGATAAAGCTTTTTATCGCCAGATTTCTGATTCGCACCCCAAGTTGCTGGTACTTTTCTCGGCAGACGCGGTCGATTTCATTCCAAAGCTTTTCTTTATTAGTCAAAATATCTTCAATTTTATTGAGTTTATCCTTTAATAGAGAAAAAAGGATGCGGAACGGCGGCAACTGTTTTCGGGTGAATTTGGTCAGATTATCAACATATGGGCTATAAACCATCTCATCAATTTTATGAAAGATAGACGGGAATTTAGAAACATTAGCTTGCAGTTCCTTTTCTGAATATGAAGACAATGGTTGGTAAAAGGTAGTAAAAAGATGATAACGAAGATAAGAGCGGTCGCTCTTCATAAAGACTTTTTCAATCGCCACAAGAAAAAAAGCATCTTTTTGTTCTTCTTTCATCCCTTCAATTTTGATTTTCTTGCGAAGAACCTGATAGATAAAAAATTTTAAGTTTGCGTATCGTTGCGAATTATCCGGTCTTAAAACCTCTTCGATTTCGCAGGTTAAGATATCTAAAAGATACTGGTTTAAAAAATTCTGCGCTTCCAGATTGCGGCCAGCGACTAAGGTTTTTTTCAAAAAGATATATTTATTAATTAAAACCTGAATATTATTTATGTCGTCTCCGCCCAAGCTGGCATTGCTAAAATATCTGGCCCAGAGAAGTTCACGCAGAAGATTTTCTGCTTCACCGACTCCATCAGGATTAAGAGAAAATCTGCGCCTTAAGATTCTATCGATGGCGGCTCGTAAAATCAGGTGGTCTTCCCGATACTCAACCGCATTTCTCACTCGTTCGTAAACAAGGGCAAAAAAAGAGACAGTCTGGGAGACTGATAGAGCGGAGATATCATCTGGTCTGGTCTTGGGTTTAATGGCGTTTAAGGCGCTCAACAGGGCGCTCGTGTATTCGGAAAGAACAATCTTTTGTTCTTCAGCCATAAGTACTACATTATATAAAACCTATCTTGAAGTTACAATGACAACCTATAGGATTTGGTATAATTTTTTTATATATGCTTCAAGTTAATTCATTAACAGACAAAAGAATTTTTGAGAATAAAATTGATCTACTTGTTAGCGACCTGGACTATACTCTTATCAATTTTGGCTTGGGTCATCAGGCCGGAGTAAAAAATATCAGCAAAGTATTGGGGCAAAACGTGGCTAATGAGTTTAATGATATATTTAACCTAATCCACGAAAAACACATCGTAATTGATAAGGAAAACTGGGATAAACAGTCGAGATTTTCCAAGATTATTTCTCAGATGAAATCTTTGAAATTTGTAAAAAATCAATACGGATTAAAGGAATATAGTCGAGAATTTTATTTCATTATCGCCTTAAAAAAATTCAATTTAGAACCAAAAAAACAAACAATTGAAGCGGCTCGAGATGCTTATTGGTCCGGAATCAAAGACAGCTCTCCTATATACAATGATACAAAGACTTTTCTTTCCAAACTTGGTAAAACTCCGATTATCATAATGACTGGCAGTGACTCGGTGATGACGATTGCGGACGATCTATCTTTAGAATATGTTCCCGAACTTTCTAAGGCATACAAAGAGTCAAGAGTTAAAAAAGTACCTTTTCAATATCAAGGACTGATTATCGGCGATCCTTGGGATAAACCAGATGAAAGATTTTTTAACTTGGTTGAGATGGAAATTAAGAGACTAGGAGGTTTTAATAAGCAAAATATTTTATTCCTCGGTGATTCCTACCACGCTGATCTCGAAGTGCCGGAAAGAAGAGGCTATAAAACCGTTCTTATAAAACGTTAATCAGGTTTGGCTCCGAGCAAAAGGATTTTATTTTTTAATTCTTCTAACTTTTTTTTCATTAATTCTTTGGAGTCAGCTTCAAGATTGAGTCTTATCAGAGCTTCGGTGTTTGAAGCGCGGATGTTAAAACGCCAGTCAGGATAGTCGATAGAAAGACCATCCATCCAGTTAGGTTGTCCATCTTGATAGTCTTGAGAAATCTTAATTAAGAAATCTTTGCTATTAGTTCCTTCAGGCAAGACAAAGTTAAATTCACTAGACTCGTAGGAAGAAAACAGTTCTTTAATAATTTCTGACAAGGGTTGATTGTATTTTGAAATTACGTCCATAACATAATATATGACGCGAACAGCGCTTTCTGCACCTCCGGTTTCTCTAAAAAAGAAATGGCCAGATGATTCTCCGGAAAATGCACCGTCAACTTTGTTGAGATGTTCGGTAATCAAAGCATGGCCAACAACATTTATGATAGGAGTTCCACCAAGATCTTTAACGACTTTAACCGTGTTCCGCGTATACCTTATATCAACAAGGATTTTTTCATTTTTACTTTTTTTAAGAATCTCTCGGGCGATTAAAGCGGAAATCAGAGTGGCCGGAACAATTTGACCTTTCTCATCAATAAAAAATATTCTGTCACCGTCGCCGTCTGTTGCCATGCCAAAGTCAGCTTTTTCAAAAATAACTTTTTCTCTTAAGGGCTTTAAAGTCTCAAACTTAATCGGGTTGGCCTCATGAGCGGGAAAAGTCCCGTCCAAATTAAAGTTCATTTTTATTAACTCACAACCTGTTCTTTTAAATATTTCTCCGATATACAATGCGCCCATGGCATTGGCAGGGTCGGCAACGACTTTGAATTTTTTGATTTGGGGTTTGACTAATTGAAAAGCATAGTCAACTTCGTCTTTAAGAATGTTTTTCTCAATAAGTTTTCCTGTTTTTTTGGGAAAAGAAAACTGATTTTTAAGAGAAAGATTTTTTATTTCTTCCATGCCAGTATTTTTTGAAACCTTAATTAGTTTATTTCCCTGACGGTAAAGAAACTTAATTCCATTCCAGTCTTTAGGGTTATGAGAAGCGGAAATTTGAATGCCGGCGTCATACTGAAAATAATGGACAGCAAAATAAACAGTCGGCGTCGAGGACAGACCGATATCAACAACAGTCACGCCCAAATCCAAAAGAGTTTTTTTAGCAGCTTCGTTTAATAAAGGAGATGATAACCTCATATCTCTTCCTAAGACAATTGTCAAGTCAGTTTTATTTAATTTTTCGCTAAAAAATTGACAGATTGCCTTGATTATTGTCGAAATGTTTTTTTCGTTTAGGTCTTGTGGATAAAGACCTCTGATGTCATACGCTTTAAAAATAGATGGGTTCATGAATTTCAATCATAAAAAATAACAGGCTAAGATGTCAAGAGATTTTTTTAAAGAGAATGGGTTGCTGCTGGTTTTCGTAGAAATATCAATCCGGTGAAGTCCCTGGTAAAAACCGAGGAGTTTTTTTTCTTCCCAATTTTTCGCTTGTTTACTTAGTTTAGCCAGCTGCCAAGGTTGGAGTCGTGAAATTGATTGGCCTGATTTAACCGTGAGCAAATTACGAATATGTTTTACCAACATATAAAAAATAATATTTTCGTCAACTGTTTCCGCCAGTTGGTTCAAAGCGTAAATAAAGTTCTTTAAATTTCCCGGGTAAAGACTATCCTGAAGTTTAAAAATATTTTGGGCTGGTTTAAATTCTTTAACAACAGTAGCTTTAGGAAATTTAAGCTCACGAGAAGGTATTTCTTCTTCCCAATCAACGACTTCCACCGACTTATCCTTAATTAATTTTTCAACGACTTTATTTATTTTTAAATTTAATTTTCTAGATAATCTTTTATTGATATTTTGGGTGAAAAAGATTTTTTTTTGGCTAAAAAGCGATTGAGACTGGCCCAGCCAAGAAGTAATATTTTCCAGGTCAGAAGAACTAACATCCAATATCTCATAACTCTTATCTAGATAGTTTTTTTTGAGCGAAGAATAATAGTTAAATGATGTTGTAGAATCTTCTCCGCAAATAATTGTTAACATGTTATTATTATACTATGTACGATCTAATCTCAGTCGGTAACATCAGTATAGATTTATACTTTAAGGGTACTACTTTTACGAAAAATAAAGAAAGATTTCAACTGGCTATCGGTGGAAAGTATTACTCTGATTTTTTTCACGAAGATATCGGCGGCGGAGGTTGTAATGTGGCTATCGGAGTTGCTAAACAGGGATTAAAAACAGCGGTCTTTGCTAGAATCGGGAATAATCCTTTTAAAGAAATCATCCTCAATAAACTTAGATTAAAAAATGTTTCCAATGAGTTTTGCCAGTTTGAAGATAACTATTATATAATTTCTTCAATATTACTGACTGATTCGGGTGAAAGAACTATCATCAGTTATGATACACCCGGTCATTTGGTGAAAAAATTTTTCCTTCATGATGAATTAAAAAAAGCTAAAAATATCTATATCTCCTCACTGTCAAATGTATCTCTGGAGGAAAAAAATAAAATAATTAGCTATCTAAAAGGTAATCAAACTCTAACTTTTGTTAATCTCTCGATTGTCGACTGTCGAAGAGAAACAAAAGTACTTAGTGAAATTTTTAATAGCTTGGATGTTTTGATCGTTAACTCTCATGAATTTTGTGAACTTATTAAAAAACCCTATGAAATGACCAATTTTAAAAATATGACAGTTGATCTGCCTTATTTGAAAGATAGGATTGTAGTCGTTACCGATGCGAAAAAAGGCAGTTATGGATATTTTAAAAATCAAATTTTTTACCAGCCTGCGATTGTTCCGGAAAAAATCGTTGATACCACCGGCTGCGGAGATGGTTATACCGCCGGATTTATTGCTCAATACTTAAAATCAAAAGATATAGAAAAAGCGATGAAACAAGGAGCGGAATACGCGGCGGAGATTATCGGCAAGATCGGAGCAAATTAAAAGCTAATCCGCAGGCAACCGCGTCGGCTTCGTCGTCTTGCTTAATATCAATTTTATATTCCAGCTTAATCATTTTTTGAACCGCTTTTTTGTCAGCCCGACCGTAACCAGTAATAATTTGTTTAATCTGTAAGGGAGTTAAATAGCTAACATTTATATTATTTTGCGACGCTAAAAGCAAAACAATTCCTTGAGTTTGACTGACTTTAATGGCAGTTTTTTGATTTTTAAAAAAGAATAGTTGTTCTAAAATTATTTTATCCGCTGAATATTGTCTAACAATCTTCTTTAATTCGTTATAAATCTTTTCTAGTCTTTTTTCTGTTGCTAGAGTTTTTTCTGTTGTTATCAAGCCAGATTTTAAATACCTTTTATCTTTAAAAACGGCATAACCGGTTTTTTCAATACCAGAATCAATAGAAAGAATAATCATCTAGGTTTTATTCTAACAAAAAAGATGGGAGAGTCGTTAGTTAGTAAGTCTCGACTAAACCCCTTACGGGGCTTACATCTGACTCCTATTAACCTTGTAATCTTCAAGGAAACTAATAAGGACTTCTTATCTTGGGGATCGCTTCGCACTTGATATGCATTCAGTGCTTATCGAAAAGAAATATAGCTACCCGGCGCTGCCCTTTTGGGACAACCGGTATACCAGGGATTTCCACATCCTAGGTCCTCTCGTACTGTAGGAGAGACCCCGCAAAAGTCCAGATGCTTGCATAGGATAGAGTCCGAACTGTCTCACGACGTTCTGAACCCAGCTCGCGTACCGTTTTAACGGGCGAACAGCCCGACCATTGGGACCGACTTCAGCCCCAGGATACGGTGAGCCGACATCGAGGTGCCGAACCGCGTCGTCGATATGAACTCTCGGACGCGACTAGCCTGTTGTCCCCGGGGTAGCTTTTATTCGTTAAGCCCCGCCGTCAATCACTGACTAAAGCGGGGGATCACTAACACCTGCTTTCGCAACTGCTCGAGTGGTTACTCTCGCAGTAAAGCCAGCTTATGCGTATGCACTTACAGTCCGATTTCCATCCGGACCAAGCTGACCTTTGTGCTCCTCCGTTACCATTTTGGAGGAATCCGCCCCAGATAAACTGACCACCAAGCACTGTTTCCCGCCAAAGGCGGGATAAGGCAAAAAATAATCAAAGAGAGGTGTTTCATTGTTGGGCGCTAAGCGCCCTCCCTCCTACTCTCAACAGTTAATAATTTTTCACCAATACCTAGCTTCAGTAAAGCTCCCGGGGTCTTTTTGTCCATATGCAAGTAGGCCGCATCTTCACAGCCATTTCAATTTCGTCGGGCTACGGTTCAAGACAGTTGTCAACTCGTTACACCTTTCATGCGGGCCGGAACTTACCCGGCGAGGGGCTACGCTACCTTAGAACTCTCAGGGTTAGAGCTGTCGTTCACTGGAGCTTGCGTCGCAACCTTTTCTAATTGCTTAGAGTCAGCCGCAACGATTAACTTACCAGTACCGGACAGGCCTCAGCTCCTATATCTCCCCTATTGGGGTTTGCAGGAACCTGTGTTTTTGCTAAACAGTCGGTTGACAAACATTTGTTGAAGGCCGACGTAACGTCGGCCAGAGCATCTCGAATAACTTACGCTCAGCTTTTTTGCCGAATTCCTTGAACCATACTGACCCGTTTGCCTTAGTGTTCTTCACTAACCTACCTGTGTTGGTTTGCGGTACGATTTTTAATAAAACTCTTTAAAAGTTTTTTCCTGGAAGCTTAAGTCACCCACCTCCTCCGCCTTGCGGCAAAGTTGCATTCATTGCTTGCCCCCGCCAAAAGGCGGGGATTAACAATTTAGCCTCCCATATAGGAAGGGTTGGTTATCAAACTTCGTCAACTTTTAAATAATAACGTTTTATTAAAAGTAGTCGACTATTAACGACTTGGACATCGAAGGTACCATTTGGTACCTCCTTAGATTCGACTGACCCCCGAATGATTGACATTGTCGGGGAAACCTTAGGTATCCGGCATTCCGAGTTTTAATCGGGAGATTTCACTACTTATGTCAGCATTCTCACTTCTAAAAGCTCCACCTGACCTTACAGTCATGCTTCGCTGCTTTTAGAAAGCTCCTCTACCGACTCGCGCTCCGCGCGAGCAAGTTCATAAAGTTCATAAAGTAGAAAGTTCATAAAGAGTTTTTCTTTATAAACTTTAAAAACTTTACAAACTTTTCAACTTGCTTGTGCGAAGCACAAGTCCTCCGTCTTCGGTAGACTTTTTAGTTCCGATCATTTTAGGCGCAATATTTCCATCCCGATTAAATCGGGATTATTCAGGTGAGCTGTTACGCACTCTTTAAAGGATGGCTGCTTCTGAGCCAACCTCCCAGCTGTCTTGGAAACAAGACGGCCTTTACACTTAAAAGTCATTTTAGAACCTTAGACGGGAGTCTGGGATGTTTCCCTCTCGCCCTTACCCGCTTATCCGGGCAGGACTGACTAATCGCCAAAAATTTTTGCGAATTCGGAGTTTAGTTGATCCACCTCGCTTACGCTTGGAGAACCATCTAGTAGCTCTACCTCACAAAAAATAAAGCGACCGCTATACCTAAATATATCTCGAGGAGAACCAGCGATCTCTGAGTTCGATAGGCATATTGCCCCTAACCACAAGTCCTCCCATGCCATTTCACCGACAACGGGTCCGGACCTCCTCCCGCCTTTCGGCGGGATTCATCCTGCTCATGGTTAGCTCACTCAGTTTCGGGTCGTTCGTCAAGCATAAAATCGCCCTATTAGGACTTGCTTTCGCTTCGCCTTCCCCCGCTGAGCGGGGTTAAGCAGACGCTTTGACGGACACTCGCTGACTCATTCTTCAATAGGCACGCAATCACACCTCGCATTCGCTCGGTGTTCAAAGTCAAAAATCAAAATTTAAAAATCAAAATTACAATTAAAAATGTAAAATTAAAAAAATTTTGAATTTTACATTGTCATTTTGCATTTTGACTTTTGCATTTTAAATTTTTGAGCATCGAGTGAATACGAGATGCTCTTGCTGTTTGTTAGCTAATGGTTTCAGTTTCTATTTCACTCCCCTTGTCGGGGTGCTTTTCACCTTTCCCTCGCGGTACTAGTTCACTATCGGTTAATTTGAGTATTTAGCCTTGGATCGTGACCGACCCAGCTTCCCACCAGGTTTGCCGTGCCTTGTGGTACTTGGGAAATCCACCGAGGTTTCTTTTAATTTAAAATACGAGGCTATCACTCTCTTTGGCAGCTATTTCCATAGCTTTCTTCTATCAAAAGAAACTCCCTACTGTGGACCCGCAACCTCCTAATCTTGCGACTAGAATTTAGGCTTTTCCGTTTTCGCTCGCCGCTACTTGCGGAATCTCGTCTATGATTTCTTTTCCTCTGGTTACTGAGATGTTTCAGTTCACCAGGTCTCCCCCAGGTACCAGACGGTACCTGGTCACTCTGCTTACACAGGGTGGGATTGCTCCATTCGGAAACCAACGGTTGATGATGTCTACTTAAGGACTTACCGTTGTTTTCGCGCTTAAGTACGCGTCCTTCCTCGGCTCAAACTACCTAGGCATTCGCCATTAGCTTTATCTCTCCCATCTTTCTTGCTAGAATTTAAAAAAACCTACTTACTTTAATTGTCAAAGAGCGGTGGAACGTAATAAATTTTTAGAATAAAAATTTAAACTTTCCTACCACGTTGAAATTTTCTCTTAAAAATTTCTTACGTGGTGGACCCGACCGGACTTGAACCGGTGACCTTCGCATTGCAAATGCGATGTTCTAGCCGCTGAACTACAGGCCCAAACGAGTCTATAAAGTTTATAAAGTGCAAAGTCCATAAAGTACAAAAAAAGTTCTTTATAGACTTTAAGAACTTTAAAAACTTTATAAACTATTTAAGTAGGCTGTTCGGAGAGCAGGTTTTGCTTCCAATAGTGCCTTTAAGAAAGGACTTTTTTCATTGGTAACTGAAATAATATCAAAAGAAAAAATCTTTGTCAATGGCATGTTAAAGTCGGGTACATCGGTGACAGTTTCTGTTTCTCGAAAAACTTGTAATGATAATACTCAAAAGGTGACCTGTAATCAAGGGTTTGATGAGGTCGTTTAAAGTTGTAGAAGATTAACCATTCG